>Ga0209848_1000005_pt1 | contig 162211 bp, 147 predicted proteins | sample OrgsoiDNA_201062_FD_185810 | JGI IMG/M metagenome (GOLD analysis project Ga0209848, IMG submission 185810) | Permafrost soil microbial communities from the Arctic, to analyse light accelerated degradation of dissolved organic matter (DOM) -... | ecosystem: Environmental > Terrestrial > Soil >...
TCCGCTTTTTAAGGTTCTGCAGGCGCGGACTTCATCGTGGCGCGGGCAACGTAGTGTTGCCCATCAGACGCCGTATAGATTTAAGCAAGCCCATCATAAATCAAAATCGGTGTTGCAAAAACGGGGGTGACCATAGATTTTTATGAGCCAGGTTAAATCTACAGCGTCGGATGCGCAGCTGTTTTTCTTTCCAGCAAGCAGCGGTAAATCAGCCCGCCTGCAATCCCGCCAAGAATAGGTACCCGCCAGAAGGTCAGCGGCTTTCCGTTATTTTGTCAGCTTACGTTTTCTTCCCAGCCAGAATATTAACAGCAGCAGAATCACCACACCCGCCACCATCGCCGGCACCATATAAGGTTGCAGTTTAGCCAGCAGCGTTACCGGGCCACCGGCACGCAGCACCGCAACGTCATGGGCATTGACCTGAATTGCCGCATTGCCGTAATTCTTCAGCACATAATTGGAGATATCGGCAATCTGCTGGTCATCAAGCTGACCGACGTAGGAGCCTTCACCAAATTTCGGCATCAGTACATGCTCATTGCCGACCTGGCGGTCTACGCCGTAGAGAATGGCGGAGATCAGGTTAGACGCATTGCCCATGCCGGTCGCGGTGTTGTTATAGAGCGACGGGTAGGCCTGATTTTTGCTGCCCGAGCCGTCCGGCTGGTGACAACTGGCGCAGTAGCCGCTGAACAGGGCCGCACCGCTGGTCAGCGTGTTATTGGCGTTGGCAGGGTGCGCGCCGCGTAAACCCTCTTCGACATTCACCGGCTTGCCGAAGGTATCGGCGGCCTGCTTGTCGGCCGGGTCACGTACCGGCGTACTGTTTTTCAGGTAGAAAGCGATAGCATTCAGATCCTCATCCGGCATGTATTGCAGGCTGTTTTGCACCGCTTCTGCCATGCCACCGGCGGCCTGATTTTTACCGGCAGTACGGCCGGTTTTCAGGTATTCCACCAGTTGCGCCTGCGACCAGTTACCGATACCGCTCACCGGGTCCGAACTGATATTTGGCGCATACCATGGGCCGACCATCCCGCCCGCCAGCGGTTTGTCTGTCACCGACCCCATCATCAGGTTACGCGGCGTATGGCAGGTGTCACAGTGACCGGCGCCGTTGACCAGATAGGCCCCACGGTTCCATTCGGCACTTTTACTGGCATCCGGTTTAAACGGTGTGCTGTCGAGATACATCATGTTCCAGCCCGCCATCGCAATACGCATATTGAACGGGAACGGCAGGGCGGTCTCTTCGGTCGGTGTTTCCACCGGTTGCACGCCCTGCTGGAAATAGACGTACATCGCTTTGATGTCTTCGTCACTCATATGGCTGTACGAGGTGTACGGCATCGCCGGATAGAGATTTTTTCCGTCCGGGCGAACACCCTGGCGAACTGCGCGCGCGAACTGCGCTTCGGTGTAATTACCGATACCGAAAGCTTTTGACGGCGTGATGTTGGTGGTGAAGATCGTGCCCATCGGCGAGTGAATCGCGTAACCGCCCGCAAACGGCTTACCGCCTTCCGGGTTGGTATGACAGGCCTGACAGTCAGCGGCGGTGGCAACCAATTTGCCCTGACGTGCCAGTTCAGCCTGATCGTCGGCGGCCAGCGCGGCGCGACTCAGCAGCAAACCCAGCAACGCGGCGGTAAGGCCTTTAAACATCAAATTGCTCATGCGTCACCTGCCAGTTGCTTCGCCATATCGTCTGCGGCTTTCAGGCCCAGCGCGGCCATGGTCAGCGTACTGTTCACCACGCTGGAAGAGGGGATCGCACCGCCGCCTGGCAACCACAAATTAGCGTGGTCATGGGTGCGGCAGTTGCCGTTCACCACGGAATCCTTCGGATCGCTGCCCATAATGGTGCCGCCCATAATATGGTTGTTGGCGTTGAGGCTGGTGGTGATGTTGAATTCGTCCGCCATAAACAGTTGGCCGATGTGCTCCAGTTGTTTGTGCGCCGCTTCAGCACCCTTTCGCACATAATCCCCTACGTCGTAATGAATGTCAGGGCAGGGCAGACCATGTGGATCTTTACGGGTGGCGCTCAGCGTCAGACGATTTTCCGGATCCGGCAGCGGTTCGAGGCTGATGGACAAGTCCACACCATAAATGGTGCGGCGACGGATCTCTTCATCCAGTTCTTTACCCACCAGGCCCATCTGCAGGGCTTTCGAGGTGGCCGGAATCACACGGTTGATGTTGTTGAGGATCATTTTGTTGGCGGAATACTCTTTGCGGAATTCGCCATCGCGTGGGCCGACCAGACAGCTGCTCTGCGCCGGACCACGGCCAATCCACAACGGTTCCTGCGCGATAAAGGTACAGTGAAAACCGGAGTGATCCATCATGTTACGGCCAACGTGATCGGACGAGTTGGCAATGCCGTTCGGGTTTTTATCGTTAGCGGCCATCAGCAGCAGACGCGGGGTTTCGATACCGTTACAGGCCAGCGCAAACACTTTGCCGGTGGCTTTGTGTGACTGCTTTTTGTTGTCCAGCCAGTGAACGGCGGTGACGTTGTTATCCGCGTCGGTGTCGATTTTGTACACCACGGCTTCGGCCAGCACCACGGCACCTTTATTCTCGGCGCGTTCGACGTGGGCAATACCGTTATACATGGCACCAATCGGGCAAATTGGCTGGCAGTTGTTATTACCGCAGCAGGTCGGGCGACCGTTCCACGGGCGGGTACTGCGGCCCTGCGGAATAGGCACCGAGCGGTAGCCGTGCGGGTTTACCACTTCGGCGAAACGGGTATCGCCATAACCATAAGGCACCTGTTCCATCGGATAAGGCTTGCTGCGTTCAACCGGGGATTGCAGCGCGGGGTCATTTGGACCGGCAACGCCAATCTCTTCTTCTGCACGGCAATAATAAGGTTCGAGTTCGTCGTAGGAGATAGGCCAGTCGCGGCCCACGCCGTACAACGTCTTCATTTTGAAATCGTTAGGAACATGGCGCCAGCAGGAGGCCGCCCAGTGCCAGGTCGTACCACCGACGGTACGCAGATAGCCTTGTTTGAAGCTGCTGGCACTCGGACCGGTCAAATGTACGTAATTATTTTCGGGGAAATAGAGCGGCGCGGGGGCGTTTTCAGACTGCGGGTATAAACCCTGATAATCCGAGCCCGCACGGTTTTCAAACGGCATATTGCGCCAGTTTTCCACCGCCTGCGCACGTTCGATGCGCAGACCGGCTTCCAGCACCAGGACTGAAAATCCCTGGCTGACCAGTTGATCGGCGATCATGCCGCCCACCACGCCGGAACCGACAACAATCACATCAGCGGACGCATCACCGTTCGCCATAAATTCTGGTTTTTTCATCAGGCTTTGCTCACATCAGTCTTGGGTGTCGCCGGGCCAAAACGGTCGGCATTCATCGATTCAGGCATCGCGGCCGCAGGAGGGGCGGCGGTAAACCATAAGGGGCCGTTGCCACAGTAGGTCGGCACAATCAGACCGTCGCTCACCGGGCGATACATCAGGGCATCTTTATAAGAGACCAGAATGGAATCGATACCATGGCCAACTGTGCCGGTATACCACGCCGTGACGATACTGGTCAGTAACTCGCCTAAACCTTTTTGCTTCGCCAGTGTCTGTAATTGACTGGCCGACTGGTCATTGTTAACCAGCGCATGGAGTTTGCTGACCTGTACCGCGAAGTCGGACTGACTGCGAAAGAAAGCATTGAAAATTTGTGCTGATGCGCCTTCACTGAGGTTCTTATGTTCAGTCACGGCTTGAGAAACCAGGTAGAACTGGCCGAAAATAACCGGTGAAGTGGTCGCGGTCTCTTTTTCAGCCTGTGACAGGAACGGGAAGCCGAGCAGAGTGGTGGCGACCATCGCTGACGTGAGGCCCTTAAGCATGTCACGGCGACTGAAACCGGTCCCATTGCTGGGTGTGATGCTATGAATAAGGGAAGGATTATTGTCCATCTCATCTCTCGCTGGTGTTGGGGTGTAAGCCAAAGCGGCCCGGGTAAAAGGGTAAACCATGAAAACGGTGCGGATGATAAGCCTAAATGTAAGAAACTAAGCAAACAAATCGTGCGAATTATTTAACATCCCGTCACAATTATACCCTTGGTTCTGCAACAAATAAAGATAACCCACGGGGTTGTTTTATGCCGATATGATCTTAAACCAATGGGGTGGAGGATGGGGTAATGGTTTTTTAATTACATGAAAAATAATGCGTTATTCTATTATTTGGTTTTCATGTCGTGCATTGTTTGTTTTTTATTTGTAAATAAAAAAGACTTTAAAAGTAGCGTTAATGGATTAAATTGGTTGAGATATAAGACAAAAAAGGTTACAAATAGCCCAAAATGAGATCTGGCTCGCAGAATGATGATGAGTTGGACATAAAATCAGCGATTGACTCTGTGCTTCCTGTGACTAAGTTGCAAATATGTTAAGTATTTTTGACATCGCACAGGCATATTCAGTGTTAATCGTCTATAACTGGGTGTATATGTAGTTTTTGTGTGAATGATTTGTTGTCATAAATCATCATCTGGGGATTCGCGTGAATAATATCCAACTTTCGGTAGTACATCGTTTGCCGCAAAGTTACCGATGGTTATCGGGTTTTGCCGGTATCAAAGTTGAACCGATTCCGCTGCCAGGCGGCGAAGAGGGCAGCAACCTGATTGGGCTCAAATTATTGAGTCATGAAGGAGATGTTGCCTGGCAGGTGATGCACCGCCTTACCGAGTGCCTGCAAGAAATTCAGGTTGAAAGCGCGGTGGTTGAATGTGACGGCCAGCCTTGCCTGTTTGTAAAACGTGACGACGAAAGCGCCACCCTGTGTCGCCTGAAAAATACCGGTGCGGCTATTGCTGAAACCGTTTCAGCGCTCTACCCCTTCTGACGCTTCGCTTTCCCCTTCAGGTTGTTAATGCCGAGAGTGACAGTAACTCCTGCGTATAGGCATGCGCGGGTGCGCTGAAAATTGCCTCACATTCGCCTTGTTCCACCACTTTCCTATCGCGTAACACAATTAACTGATGACACAACGTGCGTACCACCTGTAAGTCGTGGCTGATAAACAGATAGGACAAACCGAGGCGTTGCTGCAATTCGCTGAGTATCGCTAAAATCTGTGCCTGTACGGATTTATCCAGCGACGAGGTGGGTTCATCCAGGATCAGTAGTTCGGGTTGCAGGATCAGTGCGCGGGCAATGGCAATGCGCTGGCGCTGGCCACCGGAAAACTCGCCCGGATAGCGGTGGCGCGTGTCGGGATCCAGACCCACTTCCTGCATCACCTCAATCACCCGCTGTTCGCGCTGTGCCTCACTGAGTTTCTGATGCACCAGCAATCCTTCGGCGATGATCTGCATGACGTCGAAACGCGGATTAAGCGCCGAGAAGGGATCCTGAAATACCACTTGAATTCGGCGGCGAAAAGGCAGCATCTGGCGGCGGTTAAAGCGGTGCAGTGGCTGGCCGTCGAACAGGATTTCGCCCTGAGAATTCAACAAACGTAACAGCGCCAGACCGGTGGTACTTTTTCCTGAACCCGATTCGCCGACCACCCCAAGACTTTCTCCCCGACGCAGGCTGAAACTGAGCTGGCTGACGGCCTGCTTTACGCTGACCGTACGGCGTAGCAGACCCCGTTTTTGGGTGAAACCCACGCTCAGGTTTTTGACTTCCAGTAGCACCGGCTGTTGCGGTGTCAGAGGCCGCGGTCGGCCCTGAGGTTCAGCCTGCAATAATTGCTGCGTGTAGGCGTGCTGAGGCTGGCTGAACAGCATGGCACGCGGTTGCTGCTCCACGACGCGACCCTGTTGCATCACCGCCACATTGTCGGCCAACTGACGCACGATTTTCAGATTATGGGTGATGAACAGCATCGCCATGCCCATCTCTTGTTTTAGTTCGTCGAGCAGACGGAGGATTTGCGCCTGAACCGACACATCCAGCGCGGTGGTGGGCTCATCGGCAATCAGCAATTTGGGCTGCGTCATCACCGCCATCGCGATCATCACACGCTGACGTTCGCCACCGGAAAGCTGATGTGGGAAATCACCCAGTCGGGATTTTGCATTGCGGATCCCCACCCGGTCGAGACAGCTGATGATTTCACCTCGTGCAGCCTCGCGGCGCATTCCCCGGTGCAGTGACAGCACTTCCGCCAGTTGCTTTTCAATGGTGTGCAGCGGGTTAAGTGACACCATGGGTTCCTGAAAGATCATCGAAATCTGGTTGCCACGAATGCCACGCAGCGTATTTTCGCCAGCGTTGAGCAGTGACTGCCCGGCAAACAGGATCTCACCCTGCGGATAACTGACCGCAGGCAATAAGCGCAACACCGACAGCGCAGTCACGCTCTTACCCGAACCAGATTCGCCCACCAGGGCCAAGGTTTCACCCGCGTCAATGTTTAGCGAAACGTCGCTGACCACCTGATGAAACCCATTGCCCTGATGAAAGGCCACGCTCAAATTCTGAATACTCAACAGCGGAGAATGTGCCATATCAGCGTACCTTCCTGAAAACGGTCTGGGGCGGTGAGGCCGGGTCAAACGCATCGCGCACCGCTTCGCCGATAAAAATCAGTAACGAAAGCAGGGAGGCCAATAACACAAATGTACTGATACCCAGCCAGGGCGCTTGCAGGTTGTTTTTTCCTTCCATCAGCAGGCTGCCGAGTGATGGCGAACCGATCGGCAGGCCAAAGCCCAGAAAATCCAGTGATGCGAGCGTGGTGATTGAACCGCCGAGGATAAAGGGCAGGTAGGTCAGGGTAGCGACCATGGCGTTCGGCAGCATATGGCGCAGCATGATCATGCGGTCGCTGACGCCCATCGCCTGCGCGGCGCGGATATAATCAAAATTACGGGTGCGCAGGAATTCGGCCCGCACCACGCCGACCAGAATCATCCAGCCGGAGAGCACGCTGATCAGCAGCAGCCACCAGAAATTGGGCTGCACCACGCTCGAGAGCATGATGATAAGAAACAGCGTTGGCATTCCCGACCACACCTCAATCAGCCGCTGGCCTACCAAGTCTATCCGCCCGCCGTAATACCCCTGAATAGCGCCCGCTATCACGCCAATTATCGAGGAGAACAGCGTCAGCAGAATGCCAAAAAACAGCGAAATGCGCAGACCATAAAGTAGCTGAGCCAGCACGTCGTGGCCGCTGCTGTCAGTGCCGAGCCAGTTTTGCATGGATGGCGGAGCAGGGAAGGGTTGTTGGGTATTGAAGTTTATCGAATTAAAGCTGTGTCGGATGGGGGCCCACACCGCCCAACCGTGCGCCGTTATCTGCCCCACAACGAAAGGGTCCTGATAGTCCGCCGGGGTTTCCAGTTCGCCCCCAAAGGTGACTTCGCTGTAGTTGAACATGAATGGCGCATAAATATGGCCCTGATAGCTCACCAGCAGCGGCTTTTCGTTGGCGACCACATTGGATAACAGCGACAGGATGAACAGCAGCAGGAAAACCCACAGCGCCCAGAAGCCGCGTGAGTTGGCGCGAAAACGTGCCCAGCGGGCCTGGTTCAGGGGGGATATTGTCATTATTGGCGGCCCTCAAAGTCGATGCGTGGGTCTACCAGTGTGTAAGTGATATCGCTGATGATATTGAGCAGCAAACCAATCAGGGTGAAAATATACAAGGTGCCAAACATCACCGGGAAGTCGCGCTGGACTATGGCGTCATAGCCCAGCAGCCCCAGCCCGTGCAGGGAAAACATCACTTCGATCAGCAGTGAACCGGTGAAGAACATACTGATAAAGGTGGCCGGAAAACCGGCGATCACCAGCAGCATGGCGTTGCGGAAAACGTGGCGGTAGAGGATCTTTTTTTCGCTCAATCCTTTGGCCCGCGCCGTCACCACATACTGCTTTCTGACTTCATCCATAAAGGAGTTCTTGGTCAGCATGGTCAGGGTAGCGAACCCGCCAATCACCGTGGCCAGCACCGGCAGCGTAATGTGCCACAGGTAATCGGTGATTTTCCCATACCAGGGCAACTGGTCGAAATTGGCCGATGTCAGGCCGCGCAGCGGGAACCAGTCAAGATAACTGCCGCCGGTAAACAGTACGATGAGCAAGATGGCGAACAGAAAAGAAGGCACCGCGTAACCGATGATAATGAGTGTACTGCTCCAGTTGTCGAATGCGCTGCCGTTGTTGACCGCTTTACGAATGCCGAGCGGGATCGATACCAGATAGATAATCAACGTACTCCACAGGCCGAGGCTGATAGAGACCGGCAGGCTGCTTTTAACCAGCTGCATAACCGACGCGCCCCGAAACAGGCTATCGCCGAAATCAAAACGCACATAACTCCACAGCATGTCGAAATAGCGTTCATGCAGTGGTTTGTCGAAGCCAAAGCGGTGGGTAATTTCTGCAATGACCTCCGGGTCCAGCCCACGTGCACCGCGATACTGACTGTCACCCACTTGGGCGACGCCGGGCATGGCTTTGCCGATGCCACCGCCGCCACCGCTACCGGGTAAGCCGCTGCTCTGGCCCATCTCAATGGCGGCAATCGCCTGATCGACCGGGCCACCTGGCGCGATCTGTACGATAAAAAAGTTGATGGTGATGATAGCCCAGAGGGTTGGGATCACCAGCAGCAGACGTCGCAATAAATAGCGGGTCACGGCAAACTCCTTAGCGACGCTCGGCCGGCAGACGCGCCGCCCGGTTCATGTCAAACCACCAGGTATCCAGTTCCAGGCCGTTGGCCGGGCGGATAGCTGGCATGGAGAATTTGTCCCAGTAGGCATAACGCTCATGGTTGCTGTACCACATCGGGATCATATACATGTTCCATGTCAGTACACGGTCCAGCGCATGGCCCAGCGCCAGCAGTTGGTCCGGCTCTCCCTGATGGGCCGCGATTTGTTCAGTCAACTGGTCAACGGCGGGGTCTTTCACACCGGGTTTGTTGTAGCTGGAGTCAATATATTTGCTATTCCAGACGGTCTGCAAGTCGGAGCTGGGATAAGACGTCGCGGGATAGACCGTCGGCAGCATGTCGTAGTCCCGCTGACGCATACGGCGGACAAACTGTGAGCTATCGACTTCACGAATCTCCATGGTGATGCCCAGGCGCTGTAAATTGTGTTGGAAGGGGAGGACATATTGGGAATTGCCCCCACTGGGCAACAGCAGTTCAAAGGTAAAAGGCTTACCGGTGTTCTGACTGACCAATTGCTGATTTTTCACCACCCACCCCGCCTGTTGCAGTAAGGCAGTGGCTTTGAGCAGGTTGGCGCGGTCATTGCCACTGCCGTCAGAACGCGGCGGTTGGTAGAGCGTATTGAACACTTCGTCAGGAACTTTGCCTTTCAGTGGCGCCAGCCACGCCAGCTCCGCTGCGTCAGGGTAATTCTTCGCCATATAGTCGGTGTTCTGAAAATAGCTGTCAGCACGCTGGTAGGCGCTGTAATAGAGCGCTTTATTCATCCAGTCGAAGTCAAAAGCCAGCGTAATGGCTTCGCGTACACGCCGGTCGCTGAACTGTAGTCGTTGAATGTTGAAGGCCAACCAGCGGGTGTCTTGTGCCGCCTGGTTCTCCTCGTCCTGTTTGACGATGTAATTCTTGCTGAAGTTGGTGCCCTGATACTGCGCCGTCCATTTCTTCGGCGAGGATTCCAGACGAAAATCGAACGCGCCGGACTTGAAAGCTTCCAAAGCGACATTATCATCCAGATAGTAGTCGTAGCGGATGGTGTTGAAGTTATAGCGTCCTCGGTTGACCGGCAGATTGGCCGCCCAGTAATCGGGCACGCGGGAGTACGTAATGTATTGCCCCAGTTTGTAGTCACTAATGCGGTAAGGGCCGCTGCTTAATGGCGGAACCGACAGGGGTTCGTTGAATTTATGTTTTTCCCAGAATACCTGCGGCAGGATGGGCAGCCCCAGCAGGCCAAGCATCATGTCTTTATCGGGGCGCGGCAGCACTATTCTTACCGTCAGACGGGAGATTGCTTTCACTTCGGCGCCTTTGTACACCACGCGAAATTGCGGCACACCTTCGGTCATGAATTTTTTGAAGGTGAAGGCGACATCGTTGGCGATGATCGGACTACCGTCATGAAAACGGGCGTGCGGATTGATGTCCACTTCCACCCAGCGGAAATTGCTGTCATAGCGGGCGGAATCGGCAATGAGGGGATAATAGCTGCCAATTTCATCGCTCGATGTGGTGAACAGGCTGTCATACAGCGTATCGGTGCGCGCGGCGGCGTTGCCGCGCGAGGCATAACGGTTGAAATTATCGTAAGTGCCGATGGTGGCGAGGCGGATGGTGCCGCCTTTCGGGGCCGCAGGATTAACGTAATCAAAATTGCTGAAATTGGAGACGTATTTTGGCTCACCCAAAATCGCAAAAGCGTAGCTGTCTTGAATGGTCTCAGCCTGAGCGCACAGGCTCAGCAGGGTCAATAAGGCTGCGGTGAAGAGTCGCGAAAACATCCTGGAGATAACTCCTGCTAAAACGACAGGGCTTCGCGGCATTGCCTTGCTGGCTGCGTAGAATTCTGCCGGTATATGATGATGGACGCGTTGGTAAAGTGATTGAAACGGTTACCAATAGCGCTTTTTCCCAGATTTTGGCTGTTGTACCACACTCTGAAACTGAGTCTACGACAAATAGCGCCTGTGAGGAAAATGGCACACATGTAGCCTGTGCTGCGGGGGCTACTCTTCCGGCAGCACATCGCCGCCGTTGGTCTCCAGCGTAAAGTGCATCAGTTCTTCAACCGACAGCGGCTTACTGTACAAATATCCCTGCAACAGTGTGACGCCGTGATTACGCAGGTATTCAGCCTGCTGCACCGTCTCGACGCCTTCGGCCACGGTTTTCAGTTTTAGCTCTTCCGTCAGCTTCAGCACGGTATCCAGTACCGGGGCGATTAACGTGTTCTGGTCGATAGACATCACGAATCCACGGTCAATTTTCAGATAATCCAGCGTGAATTTCTCCAGATAAATCAGCGCACTGTGCCCAGTACCAAAGTCATCTATCGCGATTTCAATACCCTGATGGCGCAGCCAGTTGAATTCCCGCAGGGCATTTTCGTTATCAATCATGCCGCGCTCGGTAATTTCAAACACAATCTGGAAGTGGTCTTCGGGCATGGCAGAAAGGAAATTCATCACATCATCGCGGAAGCTGACTTTGTTCATATGATGTGGAGAGATATTGATGCCGAATTTAGCCTTGAACGGCATCACCTGCTTAAGACGGTGCGCATCGGCCGCAGCTAACTGCATCATGCGCTGCGTCAGGGGCACAATCATGCCCTGTGACTCCGCGTAGCTGATGAAGATATCAGGCGGAATTCGTCCTTCAACGGGATGCTGCCAGCGCATCAGAGCTTCCAGACCGGCAACTTTCAGCGTTTGAGTTTCCATCACCGGCTGGTACTCGACAAAGAACTGGCCGTCTCTTAAACCGAGGATAATTTCCCGTTCCGGGTTGTGGCGGCTCACCAGAGTGAAATAGATCAGTGCGCCGACCATCAGGCTCAAGAGTATTGCAGCCAGCAGGGTGAAGCGAATATTTTCACCGGTAATTTGCGGGGCATACAGACGCAAGGTGAACGGATAGTCCCCGACTTTTATTTCAGAATAGTGAGAGTCAGGCAGATTTTTTATCGGAATAAGTGTGGTGCTGATCGACGTCAGGGCGCTGTCGCCAATGATCAGAGCAAAGCCGTGATAGCCTTCATCATTCTGGGTAAAGAGTAGATAAGGTGAGAGCGTCAGCTCAATGGTGGCGAGGACGCCGTTGCCTGCGCTGTCGGGATCGCGATACCAGATAGCAATCACGGGCCGATTGGGGACAAAACGGGTGCCTTGTTCCAGCTGAATATCGAGGGGTTTATGCCAGTCAATTCTGGAGAAAATATCTTCGACAGTCAGTGTCATCTCGCCGGTGGCCGATGAGCAATACACCATACCTTCGCGCACCAGCAGAAATTCACGCACGCCCAGCGTCAGCGCGGCATCCCGGCTCAGTTGATCGCTGGCCATATCACAGCTTTTGTCCGGCATATGACCCAGACGCTTCATGGTATCGGTCAGGTTTTGCAAATATGTGGTGCTGAACTGGACAGTTCGCGCGCCAATCAGTTGTTGCTGTTGCTCATTCTTTAAAGCAATGACGTACAGGGTAGCGGCGCTGAAAACAAAAAAAAGCAGAGTGGCAGCAACAATACTTTTAATCAGATAATTGCGTCTGGGTAAAACAGTGTGGGTGAGAGCCGATTTCAACCCCATTTTATCAACCTTCACTCATGATGTTGCGGAAATAAAAGTATAACGTAAGGCGATGAATAGCAGTCATTAATTAAACTTTAGTGAGTTTTCAAAAAGGAAGTGGGCTCATAGGCAAAAAAAACGCCATCCGGGGATGACGTTTTTTTATTCGCTTGGCTTAGGACAACAAGAGTGAGTGCTTTATTTAGCTGTGTTCACCGCTCGCTAAAACACGTCTTGCTTCACGGAAACGCGCATTCCAATAAGTCTCTTTCAGGTTTGAAATCATCACACCGTTGCTGGTGGAGGCATGAACAAACTGATCGTTACCTAAATAAATACCGACGTGACGGCCTGTTGAGCCTGCACGGAACAGAACCAGATCGCCCGCACGCAGTTTAGTGCGCTGGATTTTCTTGCCCTTTTCTTCCTGTTCATAAGTCGAACGAGGTAAATCCATACCAAATTGTTCGCGGAATGTTACCTGAACGAAGGCTGAGCAATCGATACCACGCTTGCTGTCACCACCTAACCGATAACGAACGCCTTTCCAGTCAGCATACTGATCCATAATTTTGGATTTTACGTTGACGCTACGAACCATTGCTTCGAATTCATCCTGAGAGGCTTGCAGTAGAAGACCATCTTTGTCATTTACTGCACGCATATCAGTTTGCGCGCTTTCTGTGTTCGAAGAATGTATACCACTACACGCGGAGAGAATAATTGCCGCGCCAATCGCGGGAATTATCCGCGTGATATATCTCAGAAACGGTTGAGACTTGACCATTATTATTGTTATCCCTTGATGTCCTTAACGATTAAATCGTTATAAATTGCCAAACGAAGCGAGACTACCTGCTGCAATCAGAGGCGGCAAACGCCTGGTCAGGGAAACGTGCGTTAGCGCACAATTTTCCTCGAATCAAGCCGTTTATGCCACATTTCTGTGCAAACGCATTGGAGATTACCGTAATGAATAGGGGATTGCGAGAGGTTTTATGGGATTTTTTATATGAAATTGTGATGTAAAGTGATGTTAGCATTAATGTAATAAATGATGATTGATATTTGTACGGCTTTAGAGCTAAACCGCCTCACAAGCGGCCTGCCAGACATAAATTCGCAAATGCTTTGCCATAAAATATCTTTAAAATATGCTCGGTACTGCACAGAAAACATTACGGACCATAATAATTCGCTATGATTGCAAAAAATAATCATGGCCGTAAAAAAAGATTAACTCCGGCGTAATTTAGGGAGTTTATGATCCAGCCAGTTCACGAGCGCATCACTTGCGGGTGTCATTAACCACCAACTGGCCCCTGCCAGAACAACGGACATTGAACCTACCGCAATATCGGTAAACCAGTGCGCGCCAATCATCACCCGTGGCAATGAGAAGATGATGGTGATCAGCATCGCCATCGCAAACGCCCCTTTGCCCAGATAACGCAGCATGAAGCAGCAAAATACCATCAGCATCATTCCGTGATCACCGGGGAAACTGTCGCCAGAAGCATCTTTGGTCGCAATACCCGTTAGCTGACTCACGCGGTTGACGCCCGGAAAGCTTAGCGATGGGCTTTTATGGCTGATGGGCAACAGATGTCCCAACTGGTTAAGTACCACTGCGGTTAGCAGCATTACCACACCAATGATAATCATGCGGCGGCGTTCTGCGGTATCGCGCTTTATATAAAATGATAAATAGAGTAGCCCCATCACCAGCAGTGAAATACCGTCGAAAGCACGGTTATTGGTGATGGCGACCAGGTGCAGAAAGGTGTCGCTGGTCGCCAGGTGTCGATTGAAATAGAAGAAAATAGAAGTATCTATCGGCAACCAAAAGCCGTGATGGATGGGCAGGTAATACGATAGAAAAAGCGCAATGCCGAGGGCATTGCACAGCAGGATAGTGGGGAGATTGCGGCGCCACATAAGTAAAAACCTGTTTTTAGCGAATGTTAAGTATTTTAGAAAGGCGATACGTTAAGTTGTCTAACCTAAACGAATCTTCAACAAAGAAGATTGCAGTGCGTTCCATTGGGCCTCATCGCGTGTAATAAGCTCAATCCGGCTGTCCAGCGGAGCGACGGGCCGTGTCTCAATCTTCAAGTCCTGTCCTTGTCTGTTTACCAGCAGCGTGCCTTCTTTAATACGCATCACGCCTTTCACGCGTTCTACCGGCATCAGACGTACCCAGTCGAGCAACGCCACGGTATCGAATACCGTTTCCCCATCGAAAATCCAGCCACAACTTGAATAACCGTCAGCCTGATTCAGCGCCCTGCGCCAGCGCTGATTACCTGGCAGGCTCAGCGCTGCCAGCCCGCGTGGTGAGGCATGGGCATGGTGGTGCGTACCGTCCGGTAATGGAGCCTGATTAAGGCGCGGTCGATCCAGCAGGTTTATGTCGATAGCGCCATGCGAGGCGATCACCACCTCGCGATTCGCGGCCCACTGGCCTTGCCAGACAGTCAGCGCCTGATGGTCTTGATCTGAATAGGCGTCGGTTTTGTTGGCCACGATCACGTCAGCAGCTGCCAGCTGATCGCGGAAGTTTTCATTCTCCACTGTGCGCTGATCGCTGAGATTACGGGCGTCAAGCAAGCACAGCGACGCATTGAGCGTCAGCCAGTTGTTGTAAATCTCAGAGGTCAGTAAAGAAAGGATTTGCTTCGGATGACCAAGGCCGGTCGGTTCGATCAGCAGACGAGCGGGGCGGGCCTGCTGTAATAACATATTCAGTCCGACCTGCATCGGCAGTCCGTTTACGCAACACATGCAGCCGCCGGGGATCTCTTTGAGCACAGCACCGCTGTCTGCCAGAAGCGCACCATCAATACCCACTTCGCCGAATTCATTAACCAGAACGGCCCACTTTTCGCCATCTGGTTTTTGCGCCAGTAAATGGCGAATGGTCGTGGTTTTGCCACTGCCAAGAAAACCGGTAATGAGATTGGTTTTGGTCATCGAAAACTCCCTTTTTATAGCGCGCTTCGTATCGTATTGAAAATGTTGTTATTTTTTGTTTTTCGACTTTTTTAGTCGAAAAAGAAGATCAATAAGATGCCGTTTACGCTCAAGGAAATCCACTTCTGCGCCGATGAGAAAGTATCAACCGCACGTTGTGTTGTTATCACTCAGGACCCTCTTACTTTCGTGATAAGAAATTTCCGTCCCTTTTTGTGAAGTTATTCTAATGTTAATGATGAGTAAACAACGGTAACGAGGTAACCATGAACAGATTAGCGATGCTCCTGTTTTTTGGATTTTGTACCTCAGGGATGACGCAGGCGGCAGTAAACCCTTCATCGGGTACTATCCATTTCTACGGTGCCATAGTAGAAGACGCGTGCAGCTTAAATACAACTGAAAACAATGTCACAACCCGTTGTTTTCGTGATGGAAAAGATATCATTCAGACTCGAACTTTAGCGACCGGTAATCTGCCAAATTTTTCTTTACCCAAGTCCCTGGGGCGCGTGACGACACAGTATATCAACAACAATCCTCATCTGGCCGTTATGACCGTGGCGTATAACTGAGCCGCGTAAATAAGTTATCTTGCTAATCAATGGCGCAGGGCTGTTTCTCTGCGCCATAAATGGTCTGACACGTTGCTGTTTTTGGCCTATCCAATGTTGACCCCACCGACACTTTCCAGCCCCTGAACGCGACACACCTTCAGCGCGTGATATACTTTAGCCTCGTTTTTCCGGCATTAAGCGATGGTGTTCCGCGCTTTATTTGTCTGACCAATTCCTTATTTTCAGGACGATGTAATGCGACTTTATCAGGAGATCGGCGGAAAATTACGCAGCGCAATAGAAGCAGGTGATTACCTGGTCGGCGACCGGCTACCGCCAGAGAGGGACATTGCTGAAACCTTTTCGGTCAGCCGCAGCGTGGTGCGTGAAGCGTTAATCATGCTGGAACTGGAGAAGAGAGTTGAAGTGCGCAAAGGTTCAGGCGTCTATGTGCTTCCACGTCAGCCTGAGGCCAATATATTTCGCGGCGACACCGGATATGGACCGTTCGAACTTTTGCAGGCCAGACAACTGTTAGAAAGTGAAGTGGCGGCCTTTGCGGCAATGCAGGCCACCAAAAATGATATTCTCAAAATGCGCGATGCCATCGATCAGGAACGCGGGTTTATTGAGCGTGGAGAAGTGGATGAAACTGCCGACGAGTTATTCCACACTTTACTGGCACAGGCTTCGCAAAATAGTGTGCTGGCGAATATGGTGGTGGATTTGTGGCAAATCCGTAAAGGCAGCGCGATGTGGCAAGGTATTCAGCAGCACGTTGGCAAGAGCGACCATGGCCAGCAGTGGCTGCTGGACCATCAGAAAATTTTGCAGGCCATATTGAGGCGTGACCCAAAAGCGGCCAAACAAGCGATGTGGCAGCATTTGGAAAACGTGAAAATCATGCTGCTGGAAGTCTCCGATGCCGAAGACCCGGCATTCGACGGTTTTCTGTTTGAATCCATACCTGCGGTTTTGAACAAATAAAGGCTGCCGGTGGCAGCCTTCAGAAGAGACACAATACAAGTCTCTCTTAACTGACCAACAGGGCGACGCTCTGTTTAGCACCGTTTACCTGCAGGCTGGCATAGGCCTGCTGAATGGCATTCACGGCTTTCACGTTTTGCGGCAACTGCTCACCAAATACTGAGGTTAACGCCAGCAGGGCGTTGACTCTCGCTTCGCCGTCTTGCGTAGATGCGACAATTTCTGCCAGTTGTTTGGCCATCGGATCTTTGATGTCAATTGCTGCACCAGCATCATCGACACCCCCGACGTAACGTATCCATCCTGCCACACCCAGCGCCAGACACGCAAAGGGCCCCCCGTTGGCAAGATGCCAGCGCACTGAGTCGAGCATACGCTGCGGCAGTTTCATCGTGCCGTCCATGGCAATTTGCCAGGTGCGGTGTTTGAGCGCCGTATTACAATATCGGGCGATGAGGCTATCGGCATAGGCTTGCAAATCTACGCCCTTAACGCTCAGCGTCGGTGCCTGCTCCTCTAACATCAGGCGATGTGCTGCCTGCTTGTAATGGCTATCTTCCATGCATTCATTGATGTACTGATAACCTGCCAGATAGCCGAGATACGCCAGAAACGAATGACTGCCGTTGAGCATGCGCAACTTCATCTGTTCGAAAGGGAGTACGTCGGCCACTAGCTGAGCACCGACGTCCTCCCAGGCAGGACGCCCGGCGACAAAATTGTCTTCCACCACCCACTGAATGAACGGTTCACAGGCGATGCCGCAAGGGTCAGCAACGCCTCCCAGTGCGGTAGTGATCTCCTGCAAGGTATCTTCAGTGGCAGCCGGGACAATACGATCAACCATGGTGCTCGGGAAGGTCACGTTGCTGCTGATCCATTCAGCGAGTTCGACAGAACGGGCAGTGGCCATACCCAGAATCGCTTTTTTCACCACGTGGCCGTTTTCCGGGATGTTGTCGCAAGACAGAACGGTAAAGCCCGGCAGGCCGCGCTGATGGCGTATCCGTAGTGCCTCAACCAGAACCCCCGGTGCCGTAGACGGGGCATGCTCGCCGGTTAAGTCCTGTTGGATTTGCGGATGGTTCAGGTCCAGTTCGCCGCTGCCAGGCTCAATGCAATAGCCCTTTTCAGTGACCGTCAGTGACACAATGGCCACCTGAGGTTCGGCCATTTTTTCAATAATCGCTTGCAGACCGTCAACACTGCCATGCATGGACTCATGTACGGAACCCACCACGATGGCCTGGTTTCCTTCTGCCCCTTTTTCCAGCACGGTGAAGAGGTGATCCTGCCGTTGCAGGGACTGAATCAAAGAAGGGTCACCGAACAGGCTGATTTCACAAAACCCCCAGTCTCCGCCTTGTTGATTGAGCACACGGTCGGTCAGTAACGCTTGATGCGCCCGGTGAAAAGCCCCGAAGCCAAGATGCACAATGCGGGTTTTCAACAGACTGCGATCGTACTTCGGTAATTGCACACCGGCAGGCAGTGATTCTGTGACGATAGTTTTCATACACAACTCCATAACGTTATACCCGTGTTACTTCCAGTTGCTGGTACGTTGACTGCGACTCGAATGACTCAGGATAGAGAACAGTGATAATTGGTCAGGCCAAAAATGAGTTTGTATTAAGCGTTGTGCGGCAAGCGGTCTTGCTGGCGGCATTTCAGTCATAAAACAGGCTTTAGAGTGTAAAGTCATATGACAGAAATGAAAATTGGTTAGTCCAGATTCGCGTCGCTTTTGTGAGACAGATCGAAAGAGATGGCGTTTTGGGTAAGTTTTTACGTCAATAAAGGCGATAAAAAAGAGCGCCAGAGCGCTCTTAGTCAAAATCAGTGATGGGAATCTGACTTAGTCAGCACGGCCCATATAACGGCGTTCTGCAATATGAATGCGAATTTTGTCGCCTTGGCTCAGGTATTCCGGTACCTGAATGCTCAGGCCGGTGCTCATTACCGCGGGTTTGTTACGTGCACTGGCGGATGCCCCTTTAATACCCGGCGCTGTTTCTACAATTTCCAGATCGACCGTCTGCGGCATTTCCAGTGCCAGAAGTTGGCTATCGAGCGTCAACACTTGCATGCCCTGCAGACCTTCCTCAGGAATGAACAGCAGTTCTTCTTCGATTTGCGCCTTATTGAAGGTGAACGGCGTAAAATCTTCGTCATCCATAAAGATATATTCATCACCGTCGACGTAGGAGAAGTTCACCCGGCGGCGGGTCAGGGTGACGGTATCGAGGATGTCGTCGCCTTTAAAACGCTCTTCAACTTTCCCGCCAGTACGCACATCAGCAAAGCGCATTTTATACAGGGTGCTGGCACCGCGTGCGCTCGGGCTTTGAACATCGATGTCTTTTACCAGCAGCAGTTTACCGTCATAGTTAACGACAAAACCGCGTTTAATTTCGTTAGCACGTGCCATATAAATACCTGTCCACAAAGAAGAGAAAATATTTTGCGACACGTTACTCGCGACGCAGATTTCAGGCAAGCGTCTCGCACAAAAAGAGTGATGGAAAGCCCGCTGCCGCGCTGTTTGTTAACGCAATACTGTTTTGCGTTGCGCTCATTAAAAATAAGCGTAGCCAATAAGTTTCAATGAGGGAATATTTCACTGGTGACGCTTCGGGGCATTCTGTTATTGTCGCGCCTTACTAAAAGCCTGTCGGAGGCGCTGATGGACTGTCGTACCCATTGTGGGGCCTGCTGTATTGCGCCATCTATTTCCAGCCCCATCCCTGGCATGCCTAACGGCAAGCCGGCAAACACTCGCTGTATTCACCTCGCGGATGACTTCCTGTGCAACATCTTTACATCCCCGTTGCGCCCGAAAGTTTGCGGCAGTTTACAGGCCAGCCGCGAGATGTGTCACAGCCACCGCGACGATGCCCTGATTTACCTGACGCAACTTGAAATTGACACCGCGCCTTAAACCGGCAAGCTTTGCGGTTCCGCCAGTTATGCATCCACGTTTTTTACCCGCCAGATACAAAATACTGACCCGACCACCATCGCGAACGCCGCGTAAAACACCGCATGATAACTCCAGAATTGCGCCACCAGACCAGCCGAAGAACCGGCTAAAATCCAGCCTGCACGTGTTGTGTTGGTGAACAGTGTGGTAGCGGCTCCCGCCTGACCAGGCATTAAATCCTGGAAGTAGAGCATGCCGATCCCCGCCAGAATGCCGATGAAAATCGCGTTCAGCAGTTGTAACGCTATCAGCGCGATCGGCCCGGTGGTAAATAGTAAACAGCCGTAAAACGCCACACCGGCCATCACCGCTACACGCATCAGGAAACGTTTCCCCAACTGTCTTGCCAGATAACCGGCGATCAGCATGGTGGGGATCTCAAGACCGGCCGCGCTGCCCATCAGTACACCCGCCAGTTTCTCTGGCAGATGCAATTCGCTCACCACATACAGCGGCATGTTGATCAAATAAATACTGTTGGCTGCCCACATCAGTGTGCAGGCGATAAACAGCAGCAGGGTATCGCGACGGTTACGGCGGGGCGCTTCCAGCGTGGCGGTGGTTTTGATCATCGCTTTAGGCATGGACGGCAGGAACATCCACACCATCAGCCCACACAACAGGAAAGCCAGCGTTGCCGCGATATACATGAACGGGAAGCCAAAACCCATAGACATCGCGAAGGCCAGTGGTGGGCCGACCACCCAGGCCAGCGATACTTGTGCACGCAAAATAGAGCTAAACATGACGGCTTCACGGCCGGTTTTTTCTGCGTGCTCACGTGCCAGCGCGAAAAGCTGTGGGTTGGCGGTGGAACCGAAGCTGGAGAGCAGCACGCCAATAAATAGCAGAATGAAGTAATTGCGGTTGAAGGCAAACAGCACGCAGGCCATAGCGCCGAGCAGACAGCAATACAGAATCAGGGTTTTACGGTCACCGCGTTTATCCGACCAACTGGCCAGTAATTGGCTGACGAAAATGCCGATCACCGCACTGCCCGTAAAGAAGATCCCCACCATAAAGGGGCTTACATGTACCTCTGAGGTCAGGAAGAGACTTAGCGTCGGCGTTTGCAGCGCACCGGCAATGCCGGAAAGAAAGGCAATGATCAGAAACGCAGTAGAAGTGACGTCAGGTAAACGGCGCGCGGAAGTGGTGGATGTCGACATGTTTTACAGTTGAACCGGTAAGGAAAGGGGAAAAATTTGCGCAAATATTACGCTTGTTTAAAAAAAACGAAAACCCGTTTTAGTCAGTAAAAGGTCAATACGGTGCCTATTTGCCATACTCATTAATGAAATCGCACATTGTGTTAAAAAATGGCCAAGACTCGACCCTACGACGCGGGTGAAATTGGCCTATTTACGGTAATAATTTTCGCGTCAGCTTAGGTTCAGCTTTATGGGGTAAAAAAGGCTCTGGGTTATGTTTCGCAAAGGCAAACTGTGCGTAACATCATAAAATCGTCACGCCAAATCAGGGAATGCTTGATTTAAACATCGCCGGGAATAAAACTGCCTGAAACGTTTCAGCGTTGTCCGATAAGCGTCTCGATAGATCGAACGACGCTCCTTTTTCCCAGTAAAGCTGAAACGATTCAAATTCAGTAGGAGAGGAAAATTATGTTCCAGTTGTCACAGCAAGATATCCATCTCGGTGCGGCTGCCAGCAATAAGCAGGAGGCCATTCGTCAGGTCGCCGCCGCATTGACTCAGGCAGGCCGTGTCAGCGAAGGTTACGTAGAAGGCATGCTGCAACGCGAGTTGCAGACATCCACTTACCTCGGTAACGGCATCGCTATTCCACATGGCACCACCGATACCCGCGATCTGGTATTAGATACCGGCGTGCAAGTTTTCCAATTCCCGCAGGGGATTGAGTGGGGCGAAGACCAAACCGCCTATGTCGTTATCGGCATTGCTGCACGTTCCGATGAACACCTCGGTTTATTACGTCAGCTGACGCACGTCCTGAGTGACGACAGCGTGTCAGAACGCATGGCAAAAACGGGCTCTGCCGAAGAGTTGCGCAGCCTGCTGATGGGCGAAAAAAACGCCGCCGAATTCATTTTTGATACCCAACTGATCACTGTTGATGTGGCCGCCGATAACCTGATGACCTTACAGGCATTGAACGCCGGTCGTTTGCAACAGATTGGCGCGGTAGATACTGCGTTTGTCAGCGATGTTATCAGCCGTAAGCCGCTTAACCTGGGGCAGGGTATCTGGCTCAGCGACAGCACTGAAGGCAACCTGAAAAGCGCTGCCACGTTTAGCCGTGCTGCCACGCCTTTCGAACACGACGGGGAATCTGTTGCCGCGTTGTTGACCATTGCCGTGGTCGATGACGAGCCGCTGAACGTGCTGAACTACTTAAGTGACCTGCTGATCGCGCAGAAAGCTGAACGTCTGCTGACCGCGGATGCCGTCGGCGTACTGGCGCTGCTAACCAGCGACGTAACTGAAGGGAACAACGTGTTGTCAGCCGAATTCGTTATCCGTAACGAGCACGGCCTGCATGCACGTCCGGGTACGGCGCTGGTGAACGTGATTAAGCAGTTCAACAGCGAGATCACTGTCACCAATCTTGATGGCAGCGGTAAACCTGCCAACGGACGCAGTCTGATGAAAGTTGTCGCTCTGGGTGTGAAGAAAGGCCATCGCCTGCGCTTTACCGCCACCGGTGAAGAAGCTGAAATCGCCTTAAAAACTATCGGTGAAGCCATTGCCGCCGGTCTTGGGGAGGGCGTATGAGCCGCAGAGTTGCCACTATTACCTTAAACCCAGCCTATGACTTGGTCGGTTTTTGCCCGGAAATCGAACGCGGCGAAGTGAACCTGGTACAAACTGCCGGTCTGCATGCCGCAGGCAAAGGCATCAACGTTGCTAAGGTGCTGAAAGATTTAGGCATTGACGTGACCGTCGGTGGCTTCCTGGGTAAAGACAATCAAGACGGTTTCCAACATCTGTTCAGTGATCTGGGTATCGCCAACCGTTTTCAGGTGGTTTCAGGCCGTACCCGTATCAACGTCAAACTGACCGAAAAAGATGGTGAAGTTAGCGATTTCAACTTCTCCGGTTTTAACGTCACGCCGCAGGATTGGGAACGTTTTGTCACTGACTCACTCTCTTGGCTTGGTCAGTTCGACATGGTTGCCGTCTGTGGCAGCCTGCCAGCGGGCGTTGACCCTGACGCTTTCACCGACTGGATGATCCGTCTGCGCAGTCAGTGCCCGTGTATTATTTTCGACAGCAGCCGGGAAGCGCTGGTGGCGGGTCTGAAAGCGGCACCGTGGTTAGTCAAACCTAACCGCCGCGAGCTTGAAATCTGGGCTGGCCGTAAATTACCGCAATTAAGTGATGTAGTTGAAGCGGCGCATGCACTACGCGATCAGGGTATCGCTCACGTTGTGATTTCTCTTGGTGCCGAAGGTGCACTCTGGGTTAACGCGTCAGGCGCATGGATTGCCAAACCTCCCGCTTGCGAAGTGGTCAGCACCGTTGGTGCTGGCGACTCGATGGTCGGTGGGCTGATTTATGGCCTGCTGATGCGCGAATCAAGCGAGCACACCTTACGACTGGCCACCGCTGTGGCTGCTTTGGCTGTCAGCCAGAGCAATGTCGGTGTCACCGATCGTCCGCAACTCGCGGCGATGATGGCCCGTGTCGATTTGAAACCTTTTAACTGACCGCAGGAGGCAGAATGAAAACGCTGCTGATGATAGACAGTTCGTTGGGACAGGCTCGTAGCCAACTGGCGAAAAAAATGCTCGCTGCTGCTGCGGCGAACGCTGGACATACCGTAGTAGAAAACGCCGCTGAAGCGGAACTGGTGATTGTAGCGGGCGAAAATATACCGACTGAAAATGCACTTGCCGGTAAAAAATTGTTCATTGGGGATGTTGCACTGGCTATCCGTGAACCGGAAGCCTTCCTGCAACGCGCGGGTGCTGAAGCGACAGCCTATGTGGCCCCGGCAGGTGCAGTTTCTGCCCCGGTTGCCAGTGGCCCGAAACGCATCGTGGCGATCACCGCATGCCCGACCGGTGTGGCGCATACCTTTATGGCAGCAGAAGCCATCGAAACCGAAGCGAAAAAACGCGGCTGGTGGGTGAAGGTGGAAACCCGCGGTTCTGTAGGGGCTGGTAACGCTATTACGCCAGAAGAAGTCGCACAGGCCGATCTGGTCATAGTGGCAGCGGATATCGAAGTGGACCTGGCGAAGTTTGCTGGTAAGCCGATGTATCGCACCTCTACCGGTCTGGCACTGAAAAAAACCAAGCAGGAACTGGACAAAGCGCTGGTTGAAGCTGAAATCTTCGAGCCGAAAGCCGGTACGGCATCAGGCACCAAGAAGAAAGAAGCGGGCGGTACAGGCCCATATCGTCACCTGTTGACCGGCGTGTCTTACATGCTGCCAATGGTCGTTGCGGGTGGTTTGTGTATCGCGCTCTCCTTCGTGTTCGGTATTAAAGCCTTTGAAGTGAAAGGCACGCTGGCTGCTGCGCTGATGCAAATCGGTGGTGCTTCAGCCTTCGCGCTGATGGTGCCAGTACTGGCGGGCTTCATTGCCTTCTCCATCGCTGACCGTCCTGGCCTGACGCCTGGTCTTATCGGCGGTATGTTGGCTGTCAGCACCGGTGCCGGTTTCCTTGGCGGTATCATTGCTGGTTTCCTGGCAGGTTATGTGGCGAAAGCCATCAGCGGTAAGCTGAAATTACCTCAAAGTATGGAAGCGCTGAAACCTATCCTGATCATTCCTCTCGTTGCGAGTCTGATCACCGGTTTGGTGATGATTTACGTGGTCGGTACGCCGGTGGCGAAAATCATGGCGGGTCTGACTGCCTGGTTGCAATCTTTGGGTACTGCGAATGCGGTGCTGCTTGGTGCAATCCTCGGTGCGATGATGTGTACCGATATGGGTGGCCCGGTGAACAAAGCAGCTTACGCGTTCGGCGTGGCATTGCTGAGTTCTTCCGTCTACGCACCAATGGCTGCCATCATGGCTGCTGGTATGGTGCCACCGCTGGCGATGGGGCTGTCAACGCTGTTGGCGCGTCATAAGTTCGAGCAGAGTGAACGTGAAGGGGGCAAGGCGGCGCTGGTTCTGGGCCTGTGCTTTATCTCCGAAGGTGCTATTCCGTTCGCAGCTCGTGACCCGATGCGCGTCCTGCCTTGCTGTATCGTCGGTGGCGCGGTGACCGGTGCACTGTCCATGGCATTCCATGCACAACTGATGGCGCCGCACGGTGGTCTGTTCGTTCTGTTGATCCCTGGTGCGATCACCCCGGTTCTGGGTTATCTGGTCTCTATCATTGCGGGTACCGTACTGGCAGGTGGCGCTTATGCTATTCTGAAACGTTCAGACGCAACAGTGGCTGCGAAGGTTGTTACTCAGTAATAGCCGGCAATACCAGTAAAAAGGCGCGACATGTGAATGTCGCGCCTTTTTTATTACACAGCGGCAGCACGTCTAAAAGTGCGATTACGCCGCCGCCTCATCTGGTGCTTTTTGCTGCGTCTTCAGCCAGGCAATTTCATCTTTCCAGATGTCTGGATCGACGGTTTCGAGGATCATCGGGATGCCATCGAAGCGTGAGTCACGCATCATCCAGCTGAACACCGTCTTACCGATATTGCCTTCACCCAGACTATGATGACGGTCAACGCGGCTGTTGAATTCACTTTTGGCATCGTTGAGATGCATTCCGCGCAGGTAGTTAAAGCCCACCACCTTTTCGAATTCCCGGAAGGTTTCGATGCAGCTCTCTTCGCTGCGCAGGTCATATCCGGCGGCGAAAGCGTGACAGGTATCAATGCAAACGCCAACGCGACTTTTGTCTTCCACGCCGTCAATAATTTTTGCCAGATGCTCAAAACGGAAACCCAAATTGCTGCCCTGACCGGCGGTGTTTTCGATCACCGCGGTGACACCTTCTGTCTGGCTGAGTGCGATATTCAGCGACTCCGAAATCTTCTCCAGACATTTATCTTCATCAATTTGCATCAGATGGCTGCCCGGATGGAAGTTCAGCAGCGACAGGCCGAGCTGTTCGCAGCGCTGAAGCTCATCAAGAAACGCCTCGCGGGATTTTTCCAGCGCTTCAGCCACCGGATGGCCGAGGTTAATCAGATAGCTGTCATGCGGCAGGATTTGATGACTGCCGTAGCCGTATTTTTCACAGGCTATTTTGAATTTTTCTATCACATCCTCTGGCAGAGGCGCAGCTTTCCATTGGCGCTGATTCTTGGTAAACAGCGCGAACGCTGTTGCTTCCAGTTCATGTGCGCGAATCACGGCCTGATCGACCCCACCCGCTGCGCTGACATGTGCTCCAATAAATTTCATGTTCACTCCTCTGCTGTTCACCCTTTGATCCCCGGATGATAGCGCCTTGACGCCTGGCGTGCAGCACAGATGTGTTAAATGTCACGGGCACAGCAGCCTTAGCTAAATAAACGCTGCACCAGATCGTTAATTCCCGCGCCACCCACAATCAGCCAGATGAACAGTACCGCTGCCAGCAGGATGGGTTTGATACCGGCCTGACGCAGGGCGCTAATGTGTGTGGTCAGGCCCAGCGCAGCCATCGCCATGGCCAGCAATACCGTGTCCAGGGTGATGAGCGGTGGGATCCAACTGTGTGGCAGGATATCCAGCGAGTTGAACGCAGCCACGACAATAAACAGCAGGGCAAACCACGGAATAGTGATGTTGTGCAGTCGGCCAGCCTGTTGAGTTTGTGGCACATTCCCCCGGCTTTTCCACCCTGATAACAACAGCAGGAACGGTGCCAGCATCATCACGCGGATCATCTTGGCGATCACCGCCGCATTCTCTGCATCCGGGCTGACCCCCTGACCAGCGGCCACGACCTGCGCCACTTCATGTACCGTTGAGCCGGTATAAATACCGAACTGGGCAGCGCTGAAATTCACCCAGTGATAGTGCAGATTCATCTGCCATAACCATGGGTAAAGGAAGATGGCAGTGGTGCCGAAGATCACCACCGTAGCGACGGCAACCGTCACTTTCTCTGCTTTGGCGTTGAGCACCGGTTCGGTTGCCATCACGGCGGCCGCGCCACAAATGCTGCTGCCTGCACCAATCAGCATCGCGGTGTCGCTGTCCAGCCCGAAGACTTTTTTGCCCAGCCAGCAGGCGAGTGCAAAAGTTGAACAAAGCGTCAGGGCATCAATCAGAATACCGGTTGCGCCGACATCGGCGATTTGCGCGAAAGTCAGACGCAGACCGTAAAGGATAATGCCGAGCCGAAGCAGGCGCTGTTTGGCGAGGTTTACGCCGTCATGACACTGCGGGCGAACCGCCGGATAGAGTGTGTTGCCAAGCACCATGCCTATGACTATCGCCAGCGTCAGTGCACTGAGGCCAAGTTGGCTCAGCTGCGGGAAGTGACTCAGCCAGATGGAAACGGCAGTCACTGCGCCGGTAAGCACCAAACCCGGCAGCACCCGCTCTAACCCGACGGGCTGAAAAAAGCGTGAATGGTTTTTTTTCGCTGTAATGGTATTCATGCTGCTTGCCCTCTCTGAGGTTTCATTACCGACAAGCCTAACGCCGCCTTATATAAAAATGAAATTGATTATAACTTTATAACCTATCGGTAAAAGAGGTATAGAATGGGGTGGCGGGTGCAGCGTGGGCGGTCTGACCGTTGGGCTATACTTAACGCAAATGAAAGGGATGGCGCGATCGGGCAGTGTGCGGTTGTGGTCAACGCTGGGCAACACAAAACACGGGCGACCTGGCGCGTGTGACGGACAAATAATTATGCACATTACATTGCGACAACTTGAAGTCTTCGCTGAAGTGCTGAAAAGCGGGTCAACGACCCAAGCGTCAATCGTGCTGTCACTGTCGCAATCTGCGGTCAGTGCGGCGCTGGCGGATGTCGAAGGGCAACTCGGCGTACAGTTATTTGACCGTGTAGGAAAGCGGCTGGTGATCAATGAGCATGGGCGTCTTTTGTATCCCAAAGCCCTGGCGCTGCTTGAACAGGCGGGCGAAATCGAGCGGCTGTTCAGCAAAGATAACGGTTCGCTGCGTATCGGTGCCAGCAGCACCATTGGCAACTACATGCTGCCGGGTATGATTGCCGCCTACCGGCTGGATTTTCCCGCCACCCCCCTGGAACTCAACGTCGGCAATACCAATGACGTGATTAACGCCGTGGCGGAATTTCGCGTAGATCTTGGGCTTATCGAAGGTCCGTGCAGTGTGCCGGAACTCATCACGCAGCCCTGGCTTGACGACCAACTGGTGGTGTTCTGCGCACCGGGCAGTCCGCTGGCCGGGAAAACGGTGACGCTGGAAGCGCTGGCGCAGGCCCCGTGGATCCTGCGCGAGCGCGGGTCCGGTACGCGTGAAGTGCTCGACCACCTGCTGCTGCCCCAGATGCCGGATTTCAATCTGGTCATGGAACTGGGTAACTCTGAGGCGATTAAACACGCCGTGCGTCACGGAATCGGCATCAGTTGCCTGTCACGCCGGGTGATCGCCGAGCAACTCAGCAGCGGAGTGTTGGTGGAAATCCGCCTGCCGGTTGCCCCATTGGCTCGAAAACTTTACCTGATTCATCATCGTCAAAAACATATTTCTAATGCGTTATCAAGGTTTTTAACCTACTGCCGGGAACCGGTATAAACGTCTTTTGCTAATGATCCGAAGCCTATCATGAAGGTGTCTTATAACAGGGGGTTCATGCTATTCACACCGGCTCGTTTTGTTACAATCCGCGCGTAAAATTCCATATGACAGCGGAAACAGGGCAAAAATGGCTGAACCATCGACTAAAACTTCACAGCCGGCACCGTCCGGACTGCGCCGCGAGCTGAAAGCCCGCCACTTAACTATGATCGCCATTGGCGGTTCAATTGGCACCGGGCTCTTCGTGGCTTCCGGTGCTACGGTTTCACAAGCCGGGCCAGGCGGGGCGCTGCTCTCTTATGCTTTAATTGGCATCATGGTTTACTTCCTGATGACCAGCCTCGGCGAATTAGCGGCATTTATGCCGGTTTCTGGTTCCTTCTCCACTTACGGTTCCAAATACGTTGAAGAAGGCTTTGGTTTCGCACTGGGCTGGAACTATTGGTACAACTGGGCGGTGACCATCGCCGTGGATCTGGTGGCGGCACAATTGGTGATGAACTACTGGTTCCCGGACACCCCAGGGTGGATCTGGAGTGCCCTGTTCATGAGCCTGATCTTCCTGCTCAACTACATTTCAGTGCGTGGTTTCGGTGAGGCCGAATACTGGTTCTCACTGATTAAAGTTGTGACCGTTATTATCTTCATCGCCGTTGGCGTGCTGATGATCACCGGCATCATGCGCGGTGGTGAAACCGCAGGCTTACATAACTGGACCATTGGTGACGCGCCATTTGCGGGGGGTTTTGCATCCATGGTGGGCGTGGCGATGATCGTCGGTTTCTCATTTCAGGGTACCGAATTGATTGGTGTGGCTGCCGGTGAGTCTGAAAACCCGGCCAAAAATATTCCGCGCGCTGTGCGTCAGGTGTTCTGGCGTATTCTGCTGTTCTATATTCTGGCGATTTTGGTGATCAGCCTGATCATTCCTTATACCGACCCGAATCTGCTGCGTAACGAAGTTGGCGATATCTCCGTCAGCCCGTTTACGCTGGTGTTCCGTAATGCCGGCCTGTTATCAGCGGCGGCAGTGATGAATGCCGTTATTCTGACGGCGGTATTGTCTGCCGGTAACTCGGGCATGTATGCCTCGACCCGCATGTTGTACACCCTGGCCTCTGAAGGCAAAGCTCCGCGCATTTTTGCCAAATTGTCGAAAGGCGGTGTGCCGCGTAATGCGTTGTATGCCACCACGGTGGTCGCCGCGCTGTGCTTCCTCAGCTCCACCTTTGGCAACCAGACCGTCTACCTGTGGCTACTTAATACTTCCGGTATGACCGGCTTCATCGCCTGGTTGGGGATTGCTATCAGCCACTACCGTTTCCGCCGGGGTTATGTCTCTCAGGGCCGCGACCTGAAAGCATTGCCTTATCTGTCTGGCTTCTTCCCGTTTGGTCCGATTTTTGCCTTTGTGCTCTGCCTGACCATTACGCTTGGCCAGAACTATCAGGCATTCCTGAAAGATACCATTGACTGGTACGGGGTGGCGGCGACCTACATCGGGTTGCCACTGTTCTTGATCATCTGGTTCGGTTACAAATGGACGCGTAAAACTAAAGTGGTCAAATATAGTGAAATGGAATTCCCGAAACATTGTGATCAATAACGCTTGTCGGTAAATATCTTAAAAAAGCAGAGCTTCGGCTCTGCTTTTTTATTTGTGCGTGAAAATATTAATTAACTCCATAAACTCCACTGATGCGACTAATTAATTAACTCCATAAACTCCACTGATGCGACTAATTAATTAACTCCATAAACTCCACTGATGCCACTAATTAATTAACGCCATAAACTCCACTGATGCCGCCAACTAATTAACTCCATAAACACCACACTGAGTTCGGTAAATAAATATATTTACCCGATTGAACTAAATGTGAAATAGGTCAAATAATCCCTGATTTTTTTGTTTAACATGCAGCATTACTCAAATCGATGTCATTTATCTTTATCCTAAGCGAAGAACGTATTGATTGAATTAATAATTCGCGGTTGGGATTTATAATAAATATTGTTTCTAATTTGTTGCATGAAAATATCATCAGGTGATTCATGGACGGAGTATTCAGTCAAATAACGCGTAACAATCATGCCGGTATAGCCGAAATTACAGCATTTTTGCGAGCCAATGACTTAAATATCGATACCACGGTTGAAGTGTTTATTACCCTGCGCCGTGATGAACAGTTACTGGCCTGCGGCGGCATTGCGGGCAACATCATCAAGTGCGTGGCCATCAGTGAAAGCGTGCGCGGAGAAGGGCTGGCGCTGGCGCTGGCGACGGAGTTGGTAAATCTGGCCTATGAGCGTCATCACAGCCATTTGTTTATCTACACCAAAACACAAAATCAGACATTATTTCAGCGCTGTGGTTTTTATCCGATTGCCAGCGTGCCGGGCATTGTGGTGTTGATGGAAAACAGCGGCTGTCGCTTAAGCCGTTACGCGAATGAATTACACCAGCTTTATCAGCCTGGAAAACGTATTGGCTGCATTGTCATGAATGCCAATCCTTTCACGCGTGGACATCAATATTTAGTTCGTCAGGCGGCCAAACAGTGTGACTGGTTACACGTCTTTCTGGTCAAAGAGAATAATTCCCGCTTCTCCTATGAGGACCGTTATCAATTAGTCCGCGAAGGCATTGCAGAAATTGAACATGTCACCCTGCATGCCGGTTCTGAATATATGATCTCCCGTGCAACATTCCCCTGTTATTTCATCAAGGATCAGGGCGTGGCGGATGACTGTTATACCGAAATTGACCTCAAAATATTCCGTCAGTATCTGGCACCTGCGCTGGGCATTACCCACCGATTTGTCGGTACCGAACCTTTTTGTGAGGTGACCGCGAAATATAACCAGGACATGCGCTACTGGCTTGAGACTGAAACACTGACCAGCCCGCCGGTGGCGCTGGTAGAGATCCCGCGCCTCGTGTGGGAAAAAACCGCTATTTCTGCTTCGTGGGTGCGCAAATTACTGGCGCAATCCGACATCAGCACCATCCGCCAGTTGGTCCCCCCTGCAACCTGCCACTACCTCGAACAGCTTCTTGCTGCGCGCGCCGGGAAATCCGCAGAGCGGGCCATGGCGACCGCCAACCAGACAGGTGAACAATGAACATTATCCGTGAAACCCTTGCCGGCACGCTGGAGTCCAGTGATGTCATGGTGCGCGTTGCGCCAAATTCCAGCCATATCGACGTACAACTGAGTAGCACCGTGGAGAAGCAGTTCGGCCATCTTATCCGCCTGCGTATTCGCGAAGTCCTGAAAGATCTACAGATTGAAACCGTCACGTTGGTGGTCGATGACAAAGGCGCGCTCGACTGCGTGCTGCGCGCCCGTCTGGAGACGGCGCTGATCCGCGCCAGTGACCAAAATCCTAACCAATGGGAGACCCGCTGATGCAGACACTGACACAACGCAAGCTCAGGATGCGTCGCAGCATGTTATTTGTGCCCGGTGCTAATGCGGCGATGGTGAGTAATGCCTTTATTTATCAGGCTGATGCCGTGATGTTCGATCTCGAGGACTCGGTGATCCTGCGTGAAAAGGATGCTGCCCGCCGTCTGGTTTACCATGCGCTGCAACATCCGCTTTACCGCGAAACCGAAACCATCGTGCGGGTTAACGCCCTGGATTCCGTCTATGGCCTCGCCGATCTTGAGGCGGTGGTGCGTGGCGGCGCTGACATTGTGCGCCTGCCGAAAACCGATACCGCGCAGGACGTTACCGACATGGAAACTGAAATCGCACGTATCGAAGCGCAGTGCGGTCGCCCGGTGGGTAGCACCGGCATGCTGGCAGCGATTGAATCTGCTCGCGGTATTACTCAGGCGGTCAGCATTGCCAGCGCATCACCCAGGCTGATTGGCATTGCCCTCGGCGCAGAAGATTACGTCCGCGATCTGCGCACCGAACGCTCCCCTGAAGGAACCGAACTGCTGTTCGCCCGCTGTTCCATTTTACAAGCTGCGCGCGCTGTCGGCATTCAGGCTTTCGATACGGTCTATTCGCAAGCCAACAACGACGCGGGTTTTCTCAACGAAGCGACCCATATCAAACAGCTAGGTTTTGACGGCAAATCGCTGATCAACCCGCGTCAGATTGAACTGCTGCACAACCTCTATGCGCCAACGCTGGCCGAAAGGGACCACGCGCAAGCGGTGGTTGACGCTGCTGCTGCTGCCGAAGCCGAAGGGCGCGGTGTGGTGTCGCTTAACGGAAAGATGGTCGATAGCCCGGTTATTGAGCGGGCGCGTCTGGTATTACAACGGGCGGCATTGTCCGGCCTGCGGGATGAATAAGATGGGGAATGACATGCAAAGGCAACAGCGCTTAAGCCAGTTCAACGAAACCTCAGCGGAGGCGTTCAGCCCGTTCGCGCCGGTTTCCAAAGCCAACCTTCAGGCGGCCAAACCGCGTGATCACAAACTGTGTTCGTCGCTGGAAAACGCCATCCGCCGCAGCGGATTGCAGGACGGCATGACCATTTCATTTCACCATGCCTTCCGTGGCGGTGATCTGACGCTCAATCAGGTGGTCGACACCCTGGCCGTCATGGGTTTTAAAAATCTTACACTGGCATCCAGCTCACTGAGTGAATGCCATGGGCCACTCATTGAACATATTCGTCACGGCGTGATCAGCGCCATTTACACCTCAGGCCTGCGCGGCCCGTTGGCGGAAGCCCTCTCGCATGGCGCGCTGCCTGAATTACCGCCGGTACAAATTCACTCCCACGGCGGGCGCGTTAATCTGATCGAAAGCGGTGAGCTGAGCATTGACGTGGCCTTTTTGGGTGTTCCTGCCTGTGACATTTTCGGCAATGCCAACGGCCACAGCGGTAAAGCGCGCTGCGGTTCGCTGGGCTATGCGCAGGTGGACGCACAGTACGCGCGTCAGGTGGTCTTGCTGACCGAACAGGTGTTGCCTTACCCGCACGTTGCCAGCATCGCACAGGACCGCGTTGACCTGATTGTGCAGGTGGAAAGAGTCGGCGATGCCGAGAAGATCGGTGCTGACGCCACCCGTATGACCACCAATCCGCGTGAATTACTGATCGCTCGCCGCGCCGCTGACGTCATTGTCGCCTCCGGCTATTTTAAGCAGGGTTTTTCTCTGCAAACCGGTACCGGTGGAGCGTCGCTGGCCGTGACGCGTTTTCTGGAAAACAGCATGCGCCGTCAGGGGATCACCGCCGGCTTCGCCCTCGGTGGTATCACCGCGTCGATTGTCGATTTGCATGAAAAAGGGCTGATCGAACGCCTGCTCGACGTACAAAGCTTTGACCGGCAGGCCGCAGAATCGCTGGCGCGTAATCCCGGTCACTATGAAATCAGCGCCAATCAGTACGCTAACTTGGGGTCGAAAGGGGCGTCAGTGGAACAGCTGGACGTCGTGGTTCTCAGCGCGTTGGAAATCGACACCGGGTTTAACGTCAACGTATTGACCGGTTCTGATGGCGTGCTGCGTGGTGCATCTGGCGGCCATTGCGATACTGCGGCGGCAGCGCGTTTGGCCATTATCGTGGCACCTCTGGTCCGCGGGCGTATTCCAACACTGGTTGAGCAGGTCACCACCTGTGTCACGCCGGGGTCAAGTATCGACATTCTGGTTACCGATCACGGTATCGCCGTTAACCCTTCGCGCCCGGATCTGACCAAGAGTTTGCAATTGGCCGGAGTCCACACCGTCACCATTGAATGGCTCTATGAGCGGGCGCGCCTGCTTAGCGGTGAGCCTACCCCCCTGGCCTTTACCGACCGCGTAGTGGCCGTAGTACGTTATCGCGACGGCTCGGTTATCGATGTCGTTCATCAGATTGAGGAGTAGCCGTGCACGCTATCTCCCCGTTATTGGCCGCCAACCGCGCCGTCAGTTTGCCGGAGCTTCTTACTAGCCGTGAATCTCGTCAGACCCGGCAGCGGGCGTGGTTGGCGCGCCATCATTGCACCTTAATTTCCCTGACGATGGTGATGCCGGGCGCGGTCAAGGACACCACGCTCAGCAGGGAACTGTTTTGCCTCGCCTGGCAGGCGTTGGAAACACTCAGCCAGCAGCGTGGGTGGCCATGGCTGGCGTGGCGCTGTCTGCCACAAGACACTGGCAGCGAAGGGTTGATCGCCCTCGACGTTCCCGCGCAAGAGGTCAAACAGGCCACGCTGGCGCTGGAAGATAACCAGCCGCTGGGCCGCCTGTGGGATATCGACGTGTTAGACGCCAGCGGAGCAATTCTCTCGCGCCGCGATTTCGGCCTGCCTGCGCGCCATTGTCTGCTCTGCGCGCAACCCGCCAACCAGTGCGGCCGCGAGCAAAAGCACAGCACGGCGCAATTGCTTGGCCATATGCAAAGGTTATTTGATGCCGCAGCCGGAAAATAAACCGCCGCTTCAGGCCGCGTGCGGCCCGGCAGAATGGGCCGTGCTGGCGTATCAGGCGTTATTGAATGAGGTCAATTTGACGCCAAAACCCGGACTGGTGGATCGCGCCAACAGCGGCGCTCACCAGGACATGACGCTGCAGCACTTCTACCGCAGCGCAGACGCCATTGCCCCGTGGTTTATGCGTTTTATAGCGGAAGGCGAGGGGAGTTGTCAGCAGCCGGAGGGCGACATATTACGCCGTCTGCGCCCACTGGGCATGGGGTGTGAAAACGCCATGTTTACGGCTACCGGCGGTGTGAATACCCATAAGGGCACTGTGTTTTCCATGGGGTTGCTGTGCTGTGCGCTGGGGCGTTTGCACCGTCTTGGTCAGGTTATTAATGCTGTTTCTCTCTGTCAGCAGGTGGCCTTTTTCTGCCAGCAGATGGTGGAGAACGAGCTGTCATGCGCCAAAACCTCGTTACCTCAAACTGCCGGACAGCGGTTGTTTCATCTGTACGGATTGACGGGCGCCCGCGGCGAGGCGCAGTCAGGTTTTGCGACGGTGATAGCACACAGCCTGCCGCTGTACCGGCGCCTGACAGCGCAGGGCGCAGGACAGGAGCAGGCACTGAGCCAGACGTTGCTGTTGCTGATGAGCGTGAATGCGGACACCAATGTGGTTTCTCGCGGGGGGCTGGCAGGGCTGACGTGGTTACAACGCCGCGCCAGTGAAGTACTCAATGACTCCCACCGCCAGGAAGCCACGTCGTCAGTAGAGGTATTCGATGAACAATGTATTGCCCGTAATCTCAGCCCCGGAGGCAGCGCCGATCTGTTGATTGTCACCTGGTTTTTGGCGCAGTTCCCGGAATAAACATATAACAAATCCGGGTGATATTTATCACCTTAACCCGTTTTTACAGGAGACCAGTTATGGTCATATCGAAGGATTTCATCGGAAAAGCGCTATTGCCGCTGGTGGTGCTGGCCGTCTTACTTTGCATCCCCGTACCGGACGGTATGCCGCCGCAGGCGTGGCGTTATTTCGCCATTTTTGTCGCCATGATTGTGGGCATGATCCTCGAACCTATCCCGGCGACGGCGATCAGTTTTATCGCCATGACGGCGTGCGTCATTGGTTCTAACTGGGTGCTGTTTGATGCCAAAGAATTGGCCGATCCGCATTTCGAAGCCGGGAAACAGGCGTTGAAATGGGGTCTGGCCGGTTTTTCCAGTACCACCGTATGGCTGGTATTTGGGGCATTCATCTTTGCGCTGGGCTATGAAGCTACCGGCCTTGGTCGGCGCATCGCGTTGATTATGGTTAAGTTCATGGGTAAGCGTACCCTGACACTGGGCTATGCCATCGTGATTATCGATATTCTATTGGCACCGTTCACACCGTCAAATACCGCCCGCACCGGCGGCACGGTTTTCCCGGTGGTGAAAAACCTGCCTGCCCTGTTTGAATCCTATCCTAATGACCCGTCCTCCCGCCGCATCGGTGGTTATCTGATGTGGATGATGGTGATCAGTACCAGCCTCAGCTCTTCTATGTTTATTACCGGCGCTGCGCCTAACATTCTGGGCGTCGAGTTTGTCAGTAAAATTGCCGGCGTACACATTGGCTGGATGCAATGGTTCCTGGCTTTCCTGCCGGTGGGGTTGATTTTGCTGGTGGTGGCACCGTGGCTGTCGTATGTCCTGTACAAACCGGGTGTGACCAGAAGCAACGAAGTGTCAGTCTGGGCAGTCGGGGCGCTGAAAGAGATGGGCGCGCTGACCAGAAAAGAGCTGACGCTAATTGTCTTGGTGCTGTTTAGCCTGTGCTTATGGGTGTTCGGCAACGACTATATTGATGCCACGGCTGTCGGTCTGCTGGCCGTGTCATTGATGCTGATCCTGCATGTTGTGGCGTGGAAAGATGTCACCAAATACTCCAGTGCATGGAATACACTGGTGAACCTCGCGACATTGGTAGTGATGGCCAGCGGGCTGACCCGCTCGGGCTTCATCGCCTGGTTTGCTGACACCATGAGTCATCATCTCAGCAGTTTCTCACCGAACACGACGGTGGTGGCATTGGTACTGGTGTTCTATTTCTCCCACTATCTGTTTGCCAGCCTGTCGGCGCATACCGCCACCATGATGCCGGTCATTCTGGCTGTGGCTATGGGGTTACCGGGCTTGCCGATGGCCGAACTCTCCATGCTGCTGGTGTTATCCATCGGTATTATGGGCGTGCTGACGCCATACGCGACCGGACCGGGCGTGATTATTTATGGCTGCGGATACGTCAAATCGAAAGATTACTGGCGGCTCGGCGGCATCATGGGCGTGCTCTATATTTCCATGCTGCTGCTGGTGGGCTGGCCGGTGATGAGATTGTGGATGTAACCGCAATCTGCTATTGAACCTATCTGAACAAGCGGAGCTAACCCTCCGCTTTTTTGATGAATTTTTTGGTAATACACCTTAACGCGTTGTAACCTCACACCGATTCGCTCCCGCCACGACATCCTGTACTCTTAATAGTCTTCGCATATCGCATTGATAATTATTCTCGTTTCCATTATTGTTATGCCCTCTTCAGGGAGAGGTAACGGCATTGCAAGAAGATGATTATGCGGAGAAAAGCCGCGAGGAATTCGTAACATACCCTGCTGAGCATCGAAGAATTGCTGGGCAACCTGTTGAACCGCGAAAAGCAGACGCAGGTCAGTCTCACGCCGCTGATGCAGCGTAAAGGGGTCTCCTCTGAATGCGGTGGAAACGGGCCGCGAGTAGGCATCTACTGGACCCTGGCCGAATAACCGGAAAACACGCAGCGACGTAAATACTGCGGTTTTTGTATTATCAATCAATGAGATGTCAGACACATGAGCGCAACCCCCGATCCCTTACTGATGGCCAGCCCGCAGGCTGACAACAGCGTGATGGGCCAATACCAACGCATTGTCCGCCGCCGTCTGTTGCTGATGTTGGTACTGGTGATGGCGATTATCGCCTCACTGATCATCGACTTCATCATGGGGCCGTCGGGGTTGTCGCTCGGTACGCTGTGGCAAACGCTGTTTGATGCAGCGTCGGCCGATGCTGGTACCCGCGTGATTGTCTGGGATATCCGTCTGCCGTATGCGCTGATGGCGATTGCCGTCGGCATGTCGCTCGGCCTGGCCGGGGCTGAGATGCAAACCATCCTTAATAACCCGCTGGCGTCGCCGTTTACCCTTGGCGTCTCTTCGGCGGCGGCCTTTGGTGCCGCGCTGGCGATTGTGCTCGGCATAGGTATTCCGGGCGTGCCGGATCAATGGTTTATCTCCGTTAACGCTTTTATCTTTGCCTTACTCGCCGCGCTGATGCTGGATGGCATTACGCGCTGGACGCGTGTCGCCAGTTCCGGCGTGGTGCTGTTTGGTATTGCGCTGGTCTTTACCTTTAACGCACTGGTTTCGCTGATGCAGTTTATCGCCACCGAAGATACTTTGCAGGGGCTGGTGTTTTGGACCATGGGAAGTCTGGCGCGTGCGTCATGGGTCAAACTTGGCGTGATGCTGCTGGCCTTCTTCGTGCTGTTACCTTGGTCGATGATGAGTGCATGGAAGCTGACGGCGTTGCGTCTGGGCGAAGATCGCGCCATCAGTTTTGGTATCGATGTGCGCCGTTTACGCCTTGGCACCTTGCTGCGCATCAGTATTCTCTCCGCGCTGGCGGTGGCCTTTGTCGGGCCGATTGGTTTCATCGGTCTGGTTGCGCCGCACATCGCCCGCCTGATGTTTGGTGAGGATCACCGTTTCTATCTGCCAGCCAGTGCGCTGATTGGTGCGCTGGTGCTGTCGATGGCGTCTGTGGCCTCAAAAAATCTGGTACCGGGCGTCATTATTCCTGTGGGTATCGTGACCTCGCTGGTCGGCGTGCCGTTCTTCCTGAGTATTATTTTGCGCCATCGGGGGAATGTCTGATGTCTGCTGTACTGCAATTCAAAGCCAGAACAAACCTGAATGCGGCAACGCAGGGCTTGCAACTCCGGGACTTTAACGCCGGATACCCCAAGCGCCCGGTGATCCGCCATCTCAATGTACCGATGTTGCCGCGCGGAAAAATCACCGTGTTACTGGGCCCGAATGGCAGCGGGAAATCGACGTTGCTACGTGCACTGGCCGGGCTGAACCGTGCCGAAGGGCAGTTGCTCCTCGATGGTCATGACCTGATGCCGATGCCGTTTGCCCGCCGCGCTGAACAGGTGGTTTACCTGCCGCAGTCGCTGCCTGCGGGCGTGCATCTGCACGTGCTGGAATCCATTATCGTGGCCCAGCGCGCCTCCGGCAGTAATAGCAAACAGGCCGAAACCACCGAACAGGTGATGACGTTGCTGCAACAACTGGGTATTGAACATCTGGCGCTGAGTTATCTTGATCAGCTCTCCGGCGGACAAAAACAGCTGGTGGGTCTGGCGCAGTCGCTGATCCGTCAGCCGTCGTTGTTGCTGCTCGACGAACCCTTGTCAGCGCTGGATTTAAACTACCAGTTCCACGTGATGGATCTGGTGCGCAAAGAGACGCAAAAACGCAATATCGTCACCGTGGTGGTGGTGCATGATATCAACATCGCGCTGCGCCACGGTGACCGCGTACTGATGCTCAAAGACGGCAATCTGATTGCCGACGGGGAACCGGAAGAGGTGATCACTCCGGAAAGTCTGGCACGCGTTTATGGCGTGCGTGGACGTATTGAACGCTGCTCGCAGGGAACGCCGCAAATCTTGATTGACGGATTAGTCAGCGCACCCTCGATTTAACGCCGCCGCTTTATCTGAACCGAAAACGTTTACCTGAATAAGTCAGGCCGCCAATGTAGCGGCCCGACATTCCAACTTGTGAGCCTGAAACTAAAAAAACCAATCCGACAAACCCGGCGGGATTCTATCGCGCAAAATTTACGGTTTTGACGGAATTTTTGCTTACGACCGCCGCATGAGCGGGGTTGTTTTTATCTCATGGAGAGAAGTACATGGTTAAGCTTACATTGACACCGGCACTCAAGGCCGGGCTTATCGCACAGCTGTTCACTGCCGCATTCCCGGTCTTTGCAGAAGAGACAACGGATGCGAAAGAGAGGGAGGATCAGATCGTCGTGACCGCCTCTTCCGTTGAACAAAACCTCAAGGATGCGCCTGCGAGTATTAGCGTGATCACCCGCGAGGATCTGGACAGAAAGCCGGTGCAAAACCTCAAAGACGTGCTGAAAGATGTCCCCGGTGTGCAGCTCACCAACGAAGGCGACAACCGTCAGGGCGTCAGTATCCGTGGTTTGAGCAGTGGCTATACCCTGATTCTGGTCGATGGCAAACGCGTTAACTCGCGCAATGCGGTCTTCCGCCATAACGATTTTGACCTGAGCTGGATCCCTGCTGAATCTATCGAACGCATTGAAGTGGTGCGCGGGCCGATGTCCTCTCTTTATGGCTCGGACGCGCTGGGCGGGGTGGTCAACATCATCACCAAAAAAATCGGCACTGCCTGGCACGGCACCCTGAGTGCGGACACTACCGTGCAGGAACACCGCGACCGTGGCGACAGCTACAACGGCAACTTCTTTACCAGCGGTCCACTGATCGACGACCTGCTCGGCGTGAAAGTCTATGGTGCACTGGGCAAACGTGAAAAAGATCAGGCGGATGCCTCCAGCGGCGCGACCAGTCAGCCACGCATCGAAGGTTATACCTCACGCAACACCAACGTCGAATTTGCCCTGACGCCAACCGACGAGCAGGACATGACTTTCGGCTACGGGATAGACCGCCAGGACCGCGACTCCGACAGCCTGGATAAAAACCGCCTTGAGCGCGAAAATTACTCCGTCGGACACAACGGCCGCTGGGGCTGGGCCAACACCGAGCTGCGTTTCTATGGTGAAAATATCGAGAATAAAAACGCCGACACCATCACCTCCAAAAACAACTCCCTCGACGGTAAAATCGTGGTGCCGCTTGGCGAATACAACCAGCTGTTTACTTTCGGCGGCGAATACCGCAACGACAAACTGGAAGACAGTGTCAATCTCGCCAGCACCGGCAGCACACAGGCCAACCAGTACGCGCTGTTTGTGGAAGACGAATGGCGGATTTTTGAAAGCCTGGCGCTGACCGGCGGCGTGCGTATGGATGACCACGAAAACTACGGCGTTAACTGGTCGCCGCGTGCTTATCTGGTTTACAACGCCACGGATACCGTGACCGTGAAAGGGGGCTGGGCGAGTGCGTTTAAAGCGCCATCCCTGCTCCAGCTCAGCCCTGACTGGCAGAGTGCATCCTGCCGCGGTAGCTGCCAGATCATCGGTAATCCAGATCTGAAAGCCGAAACCAGCGAGAACCTCGAACTGGGCCTGTACTACGCGGGTGAAGAGGGGCTGCTGGAAGATGTTACCGCCAGCGCCACGATATTCCAGAACGATGTTGATGACATGATCAGCGTCAACCGCACGTCAAACCGTTCGCAGGCTGCCAGCTACGACAACTTTGTCGGTTTTGACTCCGCCGGTAACCCGATATTCAACTACTTCAACGTCAATAAGGCGCGTATCCGCGGGCTGGAAACCGAACTGACTATCCCGTTTAGCGACGAAGTGGGTTTGAAACTCAACTACACCTACAACGATGGGCGTGACCTCAGCAACGGCGGCAACAAACCGCTTACCGCGCTGCCGTTCCACACCGCCAACGCCACGCTGGACTGGAAACCGCAGGAGGACTGGGGTCTGTATGTTTCCGCCAACCTGAAAGGCCAGGCCCGTACTGTCGCCAACGACGATGCCACCCCCGGCGGCTACACCATCTGGAATACCGGCGGTTCGTACAAAGTGAACAAAGCCGTGAAAATCCGCGCCGGAGTGTTAAACCTGCTCGATAAAGATCTTAACCGCGACAGCTACAGCTACAACGAAGATGGGCGCCGGTACTTTATGGCAGTGGATTACAGTTTCTGATGGGTTAAGCCAGACCATGCCAAATACGGTTTCAAATCGAATACGGTGAAAGTTTCGGTTTCACAAGCACGATGATTACAGGGACTTTTGCAATGAAACCGAGTCGAGGGGAAAGTGCTTTTCCCTTCGACGCTCCCCTCGTTTTTTTACTGCGCGCTACCTTCACTCGGTGTTCAAGCCACAGGTCTTGAACCCGCTCCGCCCAGCAAGATTTTTGAATGCGCCAGTTGGGCTTTTTAAAATCAAAATATATACGAAGTGTTTGCCGCAACGGCTTTCCCATGCAACGGGTCTGATCTTATTGGATATTTCGACGGCGTTTAGCCTGATGCGTTATTTCAACCGAACGCTGTTTGAAGGGCAGAGGCATGGAGGGCTGGAGGGAGCAACGGAGCGGATCAGGTGGAATATGATCCGCCATATTGCCATTGTTACGCCCCATAAAAGGCAGGACTATGCCGGAATGTTTGAACGACTGACGCTGCCCAAAGTCCGGCTTTCTTCCATTAAAGCCATCAAACACCAGTTTGAAGCGTGGGACCTGACCTGATCACCGTTTCTGAATATAGGTCAGCGCCAGTGCAACGGCGAGGACTAAGCCCTTGATGATATCCATCGCGTAGTAGGGCACTGACAGCATGACCAGACCGTTCGACAGCACGCCTAAAATCACCGCGCCAATCAGGGTGCCGAGCGCGTTAGGTTTACCGGAACCGGCCAGTGAGAAACCGATGTAAGCCGCCGCGACGGCGTCCATCAGGTAACCCCCACCGGCATTCACCTGTGATGAACCAATGCGTGATGCCAGTAAAATGCCGCCGGAACCGGCCAGCAGTGACGAGATAATGTAGGCCGTGACACGATAGCGTGCGGTGCGGATCCCGGCCAGACGTGCCGCCAGTGGATTACCGCCAATAGCGTACATGCGGCGGCCATGTTTGGTCAGCGACATAAACAGTTGCACCACAACGGTCACCACCGCCATCACGATCACAATCACTGGCACCTGACCCAGCAGACTGAACGCCGCAGGTACTGCGCCTTCGGCCATATCGCCGCTCGGCAGGACCATATTTTCGGTGATGGATCCACCGTAACTGTAAGTCATCGCCGCGCCCTGAATCACAAACAGACTGGCGAGTGTGGCCAGCATGTCAGGAATTTTAAGGATCACGATCAGAAACGCGTTAAATAGTCCGACCAGCGTACAGAGCGCCAGCGTGATCAGAATGGCTTCAGTGGTGCCAAAACCGTGCCAGACAAACATCGAAATCACCAGCGCATTGGCCAGCGATGCCGTCGACCCCACGGACAAATCAAAACCACCGACCGACAGTGAAATCGACACACCGATGGCGATCACCGTGACGATGGCAATCGAACGCAGAATATTAATGATGTTTGATGGTTCAAGGAAGTTATCAGACGCGATGCCGAAACCGGCGATCAGCAGCACAACGGTCAGCAACATGCCCCATTTATAGAGGAATTCGAACAGCTGATGACGCCACGGCTGATTAGCTACGGGTACGTTTTCTTTACTCACCACGGCTTTGTTCACGCAGGGGTTCCTCCGGTGGAATACATTAATAAAGTCTCTTCGTCGACGTCTGCGGCATTGAGTTCCGCCACGATACGGCCATCCCACAACACCAGAATGCGGTCACATAAACCGACCAGTTCGGCGAACTCACCGGAGGCATAAATGATGCCTTTTCCCTGTTGCGCCAGGCCGTCTATCAGCCTGAAAACATCCGTTTTGGCTTTGATGTCTACGCCTTTGGTCGGTTCGTCAAAGATCAACACCTGACTCTCGCTGCGCAGCCATTTCCCGATCGCCACTTTTTGCTGGTTGCCGCCGGACAGGCGGGCCAGTTTTTGCAGCGGCCCGGAAGCCCGAATACCTAAACGGCCAATAATGTCTTTCGCCCAGACCAACGCCTGGCGCGAATTGAAAATGGAAAAACGGGAGAAACTGTCATCGGCGGTGACGCTGAGGTTCATCGGAATATCATCGTCGATGAAAATGCCCTCTTTGCGCCGTTCTTCCGGCACCAGCGCCAGTCCAAGCTCGACCGACAGGTACGGCTCTTTCGGTTTCCACGGTTTACCGTTTAGTTCGCCGTGCTCCACCTGGCTTGGTGTGGCACCAAACAGCGCCTTGCACAGTTCGGTTTTTCCGGCACCGGCCAGCCCTGCAATGCCGAGAATCTCCCCACGGTGCAGGCTGAGGGAAATATCGCGCAGTTTGTCTTTGTCGTGCATCCCCTGAATCCGCAGCAGGGTTTCAGGGCTGTGCGGCGGGCGGCGCGGCGGGTAAATATCGTCGAGCTGATGCCCCAGCATCTTCTCGATAATGTGTTCGTTAGTCAGGCCCTCCATTGCGTCATCGCTGACCAACCGGCCATCGCGCAGTACGGTCATGCGGTCACAGATATCGCGCAATTCATGAATGCGGTGCGAAATAAACACCACCCCCATTCCGGCGGCTTTCAGCTTGCGGACCAACGCAAATAACCGCTCGCTTTCTGCCTGATCGAGCGGGGCGGTGGGTTCATCGAGGATTAAGAAACGGCATTTGTGCGACAGCGCGCGGGCCAGCAAAATCAGCTGTTTTTCGGCCAGCGTGCAGCTTTCGATCCGGGCACGCAGATTAATTTTCAGCCCGAGCTGGGTGGTAAGCAATTGCGCATGACGGTAGATCTCCGCCCAATTATGCAGGTGGCCCGGTTCAGACAGGCTGTCCAGCATAATGTTTTCGGCCACGTTGAGCGTCGGCACCAGCGCGACGTCCACTTCCTGCTGGACCAGATGAATACCGAGCGCTCGCGCCTGATGCGGTAATTTTACCGTCACCGGCTGACCGTCGATGATTATCTGCCCGCTGTAATGGTCATGGGTCCCCGACAGCACCGCCATCAGCGTGGATTTCCCCGCCCCATTGGCACCGACCAGCGCATGCACCGAACCGCCTTCCAGGGTGAAATCTACCTGACGCAGAGCAGGGAATCCGGCAAATGAAATCGAGATATTGCGCATCTCAAGGAGGGAAGAGCTCACGCTGGGAGTTAGCCTTTTCAAATAAAGTTGTAGGTGCTTAGACGTTTAGCCGTCTAAAAATACATAGCAGAGTTTTAACATATTATGTGATTTAAGCAACAGATTTAACGCTATAAGCGAGAGCGAAAAAGTCTAAGAGGGGAGTGATGGGCCGTGTGGGCGGGGAAGCCCACGACCTTGACGTTGAATTTGAATTTAAAGCGTCCCGACTGTGCGTTTAAACGGCCAAACGGCCCAAAACACTTGCTCCTATCATCCCACCATTCCCTCCGTTCCCGGCAAACTTCCCGGTGATCACCAACGGTTCAGCATACTGATGCAACGTCCCGGTACGTACCTGCGAATCCAGTGCGGCAATCAGCGCCGTGGCATTTGCGAGGCCACCGCCTACGACTATTTTTGAGGGGCCAAGGATATTGACCAGCAACGCCAGCGGTTCGGCTACCAGGTGCAGCCAGGCGTTAATGGTCAGCGTTGAGTCCGGCTGACCCTCTTGCCAGCCGTCGACAATTTGCTGGCTGGTGCCGGTTTGGGCGGTAAGAGGATGATTGAGATGCTGATGCAAACGCTCGATGCCGCGTGCGCCGCCCAGGGTATCAAGACAGCCGATCTGACCGCAATTGCAGGCCAGGCGGGGAATAGAATAGGTTTTTCCGTCCAGCGTTAGCTCGGTGCGGGTAATGGCGCCGTGGCCCCATTCGCCGGTCACGCCCCCATGGCCGCGCACCAACTGGCCGTTGATCACCAGACCACCACCGACGCCGGTACCAAGGATAATGCCAGCAACGATGGGCTGATTTTGTGCGTTTCCAGCGTAGGCTTCGGCCAGTGCAAAGCAGTCGGCATCGTTGGCAGCGGTGACCGGGCGATGGAGTTCGCGGCTCAGGTCTGCCGCCAGAGCGCGGCCGGTAAAGGCCGGAATATTGGTGGCCAGCAGTTCGCCAGTTTGCGGGGAGACCAGACCGGCGGTGGAAAGCGCCAGCGGCGTATCAGCGGGGAACCCTTTACCAAATTCGGTGAGCAGGCCCTCAATCGCGGCGACAAATTGACGCCATGAGGCGGTAGGCATAGGCACTTTGCCAAACTCTTCCACCTCACCCGCACGGTGGGAAACGCCAAACCTAATAAAAGAACCGCCGATATCGGCACAAAAAACCGCCGCATCAACTGACGCGGCGGTGAAAGGTTGACTGCTCATGAGCGGGTGTCCAGTAAATCGCGTAATCCATCGCCCAGAACGTTGAATCCGAGCACGGTCAGCATAATGGCCAGACCGGGGAACAGCGAAAGGTAAATATTTATGCCGAGAAAGTTTCGACCATCGCTCATCATGGTACCCCATTCCGGCATTGGGGGCTGCACGCCTAATCCCAGAAAAGAGAGGCTGGCAGCGGCGAGGATCACCGTACCGGCGGTCAGGGTGGACTGCACAATAATTGGTCCGACGGCGTTGCGCAGAATGTAATGCACGATGATCCGGTAGTTCGACAGGCCCAGCGCCTGCGCGGCTTCGACATATTCCATCTGTTTTAGCCCCAGCGTCAGGTTGCGGCTCAGACGGGCGTAAACCGGAATGGCAAACAGCGAAATGGCGATCAGCAGATTGATCAGCCCGCCACCGAGAATACTCACCACGAGGATGGCCAGCACGATGCTCGGAAAGGCGAACAGCATGTCCATAAACCACATGATGATCATATCCATATAGCGACCGGCCATCCCGGCAATCACGCCGAGCGGAATACCGACAATCATCGCCAGCCCGACGCTCAGCACCACCTCGACCATCGAAATACGTGCGCCATAAATCACCCTGGCAAAAATGTCGCGGCCATAATCGTCAGTACCGAACAGATGGTCAGCCGACGGCGCCAGTAGCGTATCGATCAGATCCTGCGCATAAGGGTCATGGCGGGTCAGCAGCGGGGCGAAGATACCCATCAGAACAATCGCGCTGACGATCAGGCCGCCGAGCGTGACTGCCGGATGACGCCATAACCAGCGGAAGAAACGCAGGGTGCGCGGCTTGCGGCGCGGCTGGTGTATGATGATGGCAGACATTAGTCGAACCTTATTTTTGGATTCAGGAAGGCGATCAGCAGCTCTCCGAGCAGGTTCACCACCACCACGCCGCAGACGGCCACCAGCGCGACACCCTGAATCACCGGGTAATCACGGTAGCGCACGGAATCGACCAGCAGCCGCCCGATGCCCGGCCAGTTGAATACTGACTCAGTGACCACCGCGCCGCCAATCAGGCTGCCGAAATTGAGCGCTACAATGGTGACAATCGGGATCAGCGCATTACGGAATGCATGGCTGCAATAAATGGTCACGGCGGATAACCCTTTGGCGCGTGCGGTACGGATGTAATCCTCCGACAGCACGTCAAGCATGCTTGAGCGGGTCATGCGCGCCATGACCGCCATCGGCAATACCGCCAGCGTGACCGACGGCAAAATGTAGCTTTTCCACGACGTCGCGCCGAGCAGCGGCAGCCAGCCGAGCGACACCGAGAAATAGTTCATCGCCATCAGCCCCAGCCAGAAGTTGGCGACGGATGCCCCGGCAATCGCCAGCAGCATCACGCCGTAATCTGGCCAGCGATTGCGGTAGACCGCGCCAATCATCCCGGCGGGCACGCCAATCGCTACCGCCAGAAAATAGGCCAGCACCGCCAGCGCCAGGGTGAACGGCAAACGTTCGCCGATCTCCTGCGTCACTGGCTGCTGTGATTGCAGAGACAGCCCGAGATTGCCGTGTAACACGTCGGTGGCAAAATGCACGTACTGCGTCACGATGGGCTGGTCCAGTCCAAGGCGAACGCGCATATTGTCCACCGCTTCCTGCGTGGCTTCCGGCCCGGCCATCAGACGTGCCGGATCGCCCGGCAGCGCGCGGATCGACCCAAAAATCAGCATCGACACGCCGATCAAAATGACCGGAAAGGCGATGAGTTTTTTTGCCAGATAAGCTTTCATATCAACCCTTATGTGCGTCTTTTACGACAATCTGTCCGCCCGGGATCATGGTCACGCCGGAAACGTCTTTGCCCGTGGCGTACAGATCATTCTGGTAATACAGCAACACCTGCGGGGCCTGCTGGTTGATCTCTTTCTGCGCCTCGACATAAATGGCGTTACGCGCATTTTCATCCTGGGTTGACGCGGCTTTATCTAACATTTCATCGAATTTAGGGTCATTGAAGAAACCCAGATTGGCGCCGCCCGGTGCGAAACTTTTGCTGTAATAGAGTGGGCGGAGTTGCAAGTCCGCGCCGTTCACGCCGGAAGACCACGACGCCAGCACGGCACCGGTATTATCGGCTTTTTTACCTGCCTGGTCGGCAAAGGCCGCTTTAGACCATACGCCGCTCTCCATCTGACGTACGTCCAGCTTCACGCCAATTTTCGCCCACATGCTTTGCAGCACCTGACCAATACGTGCGTCCTGACCCTGTAAGGCAATCGACATGGTAAAGCCGTCTGGCACACCGGCTTCTTTTAGCAGGGCTTTGGCTTTCTCAATATTGAGCGGATACGGGTCGAGGGTTTTGTCATAACCCGCAGTCACCGGTGCCAGCGGCGAGTTGGCCGGGATGGCGAAGCCCGACATGATGGCGCGCACCAGACCGGCGCGGTCGGTGGCGAAGTTCAGCGCCTGACGCACGCGCACATCATTAAGCGGTTTGAGATCGGTATTCAGTGCCACCCAGAATACGGCGGAGCCCGGGCTTTCATGCAGCTCGAACTTAGGATTATTTTTCAGCTGTTTGGCAAACTGCGGCGGCACCGGGTTAATCACGTCGGCTTCACCGGCCTGCAAGGCCATGTTCATCACCGACGGCTCGGCGCTCCAGGTCCATTTTATATCATCCGGCCCTGCGGTTTTATTGCCCCAGTAGCCCGGATATTTCTCTTCCAGCACGAACTCACCGGTTTTGTACTGCACCATTTTGTAAGGACCGGTACCGACCGCTTTGCTGTCAAGCGTACCGGTTTTGTCAGCCGTCGGGCTGACCATCAAAGATGCGCCGGTGGTCAGCAAATTAAGGAATGCAGGATACGGTTTTTTCAACGTGAACAGGACGGTGGAATCATCCACTTTGGTCACGCTGTCAAGGAAAGTGCGCAGGCGGCCACTGGCGGCCAGCCCGCGTTTGGCATCGAGGTGGCGGGCAAAGTTGGCGACCACGGCATCGGCGTTGAACGGTGTGCCGTCATGGAAAGTTACACCCTCACGCAGTTTGAAGGTCCACTTCAGACCGCTTTCGTCGCTGCTCCAGGAGGTGGCCAGCGCCGGTGCTGGTTTCAGTTCCGGCGACATCTTCAGTAGCCCTTCGTACATCGGATCCAGCACGGTGCCGGTAAAAGTTGCGGTCTGGTTGCCAGGATCCATGCTGCGCGGCGCTTCGTTTTGCATCACCGTCAGGGTAGCCGCGTAAAGCGGGGAGGAGAGTGCGGCAAGCAGTGCCGTACTCAGAAGAGTTAACCGCCCCGGGTAGCTGATTTTACTGAAACTGTTCATCGTATTTCCTCTGCCAGTGCTAAAAGTGTGAGTGAGAAAAAAACTGCTCAGAAACCGTCACAATTCCCTTTTTAAACGACTGAAAATAGTGTGCCCGCAGACGGTATAATTAGTTCATATGAAAAACTTATGTAAGCTTGTTTGGTTCAAAATATGAACTAATAGACGTTGATATATCCATTTTTAATGTTTAATGTCAATGCAGCTGAGTGAAATTTGAGAACCGGAAAACGAATATGTTAACTCCCTTACAACGACGGATTTTGGGTGCGATTGCCGCGTCAGATGGCCTTAGCCGGACTGACCTGGTACAGCTTTCCGGTATGAGTAAAGCCGCTGTCAGCGGCGTCGTGCGTGAAATGATCGACGCGGGTTTTTTGTTCGAAGCCGAAAGCGTTCCCGGCACAGGGCAGGGACGGCCATCGGTACGCCTGCTGGTACAACCTGACGGCGCGTATTTCGCCGGGGTATCGCTGTTACAAGATCCGGCGCACATGGTGCTGATCAACCTGCATGGCGAGATCCTCTCGCGGGTGTCCTTCCCGCTCAGTAACGTACCGCAGCAACTGGCGGATGAGATCGCCTCTGCGCTGCCTGCGCTGCTCGAACATCATGCTGACGCCGCCGAAAAGCTGCTCGGGCTGGGCGTCACACTCTCCGGGTTTATCGATGAGCATCAGTCAACCTGTGTCCAGTCGGCGCTGCTTGGCTGGCGCGATGTCCCGCTTGCCAACCTGATAAGCCAGACCACCGGCATGGACGTTGCCATTGAGAACGATGCCAAAGCGCTGGCAGTCAGCGAAAAACGCTTCGGCCACGCCCGTGAACTTAATAGTTTCACGTTGGTCAGCCACGGCGCGGGGATTGGCAGCGCGCACTTTATCGCCGGGCACTTATACCGGGGCGCACACGGCGGTGCCGGGGAAATTGCCCACAGCACCATCGAACTGAACGGTACGCCGTGCCGCTGCGGAAAACGCGGTTGCCTCGACACCATCGCCTCGCTCAATGCCGTGATGCAGGCGGCGAAAGCGGAGGGGCTGAATGTCAGCACCATGGCGCAGATCGAGGCGCTGGCATCAAAGGGCAATAATCAGGCGGTGCGCATCCTGCATCACGCGGGGACGGCGCTGGGGCTGGCGGTATCGCATCTGATTCAAATCAATGACCCGGAAATGATCCTGATAGCCCATCAGGAAGGGGCATTTTCCGGGCTGTTCGGCACCGTGGTACAGCAATCTATCGATGCCAACGTTCTGTCTGGTGTCGCCGGTCTGACGCCGGTACGGACATTTTCACTCAACGACGATACGTGGGCACGCGCTGCGGCGAGCATTGCTGCGCATCGTTTTCTGGTCGGCCTGAACTCCACTGTAAGGTAACAACATCATGCGTATAGCCGTCGGCGGTATCCATATCGAATGCAGTACTTACAATCCGGTTCTTAACGAAGAAAAAGACTTCCGCGTCACGCGCGATGCCGCGCTGCTGGCCGCTCCCTATTTCAGATTTTTACAGGATTATCCTGCGACCTTTTTGCCGACCATCCACGCCCGTGCTATCGCCGGCGGGCCGGTTTCGCGCGCGACCTATGAGAAATTCAAAGGCGAACTGATCGCTGGCCTGGAAGCACAAAAACCCTTCGACGGCCTCTATCTGCCGATGCACGGCGCGATGTATGTCGAAGGGATGGAAGATGCCGAAGGCGACTGGATCGCCGCTGCCCGCGAAGTCGTCGGGCCGGACTGCCCGATCAGCGTCAGCTATGACCTGCACGGCAACGTTTCGCAGAAAATTATTGATGCCATCGATATGTTCTCCACGTACCGCACCGCGCCGCACATTGATACTGAAGAGACCATGCGCCGCTCGGTCGCCATGCTGGTCAAAACGCTGCAAACCGGTGTGAAACCGACGCTGCTGTGGGTGCCGGTGCCGGTGGTATTACCGGGTGAACGCACCAGTACCGAAGATGAACCGGCGAAAAGTCTGTATGCGCGCTTGCCTGAAATGGATGAAATCGACGGCGTGTGGGACAGCTCACTGATGGTCGGTTACGTCTGGGCCGATGAACCACGCGCTACCGCAGCGGTGATCATGACCGGCACCGACCAGGCCGTACTGGAGCGTGAAGCGAAACAGCTGGCGCAGGCCTACTGGGATGCCCGCGAAGATTTCGTCTTCGGCTGTGAAACCGACACCGTCAAAGCCTGCGTTGCCAGGGCGATTGCCAGCCCGACGCAGCCGGTGGTGCTGGCTGATTCCGGCGATAACCCGACCGGTGGCGGCGTGGGTGACCGCGCTGATGTGTTGGCTGAGCTTATCGCGCAATATGCCGAAGGAGTGATTGTCGCGGGTATCACCGATTTACCGGCCACCGAAGCGGCGTTCAACGCCGGTGTAGGCTCAACCCTAACCCTGACGATCGGCGCTTCGCTCGATCATTCCAGCCCGCAGGTGAAAGGTGAATTTGAAGTGGTATTGCTGCTCGATGCGCTCACTCCAGCCGATCGTCAGGCGGTATTGCGCACCGGCGGCATCGACGTGGTGGTGTCGGCGCGGCGCAGGCCTTATCACAACATCAGCGATTTCACCGCGCTGGGGCTGGATCCGCATGCTGCCCAGATGGTGGTAGTGAAGTCCGGTTATCTGTCACCGGAACTGGCACCGATTGCCCGGCCAAACCTGATGGCGCTCTCCAACGGCGTGGTGGATCAGTTTGTCGAACGCCTGCCGCGCAAGCGCAAAGTGCGCGACACCTTCCCGTTTGATAAAGCGTTCAGCTTTACGCCGCAGCCGGTGCTTTCCGCCCGTAGCCGTTAATTTACCGACCTGACCTTGCCGGAGAAACCGCATGACCACAATCATGACCGAACCTGCCGCCACGCCGCGCCTGCCGGTACTGGAAGTGAAAAATCTCACCACCTCATTTCGTGGTGACGACGACTGGCTGCCCGTGGTGCGGGATCTCTCGTTTGAAGTCTATCCGGGCGAAACACTGGCGATTGTCGGTGAGTCCGGCTCCGGCAAAAGTGTCACCTCGCTGTCGGTCATGCGTTTGCTGAAGGCCAATTCCAGCAAAATTGAAGGCTCGGTCCGCCTTAATCAGCGCAGCCTGTTAACGCTCTCCGATAAGGCGATGCGCGATATTCGCGGCAATGAAATGGCGATGATTTTTCAGGAACCGATGACCTCGCTGAACCCGACGTTCAGCATCGGGCGACAGATTGCCGAAAGCCTGAAACGCCATCGTGGCATGTCTTCAAAAGCGGCGCGGGCAGAGACCCTGCGGCTGCTGGAAAAGGTGCGTATTCCCAACGCCGCGGCGCGTTTTGATGAGTATCCGCACCAGTTCTCCGGCGGTATGCGCCAGCGCGTAATGATTGCCATGGCGCTGGCGCTCAAACCTAAACTGCTGATTGCTGATGAGCCAACCACTGCGCTCGACGTCACCATTCAGGGGCAAATTCTCGATCTGATCAAAACCTTGCAGGAAGAAGAGGGCATGGCGGTGCTGTTCATCACCCATGATATGGGCGTGGTGGCAGAGATCGCGGACCGCACGCTGGTGATGTATCGCGGCGAATGTGTCGAAAGTGGCGAAACCGCCGAACTGTTCCACCGCCCGAAACACCCGTATACCCGTGCACTGCTGGCGGCGGTGCCGAAACTTGGCTCGATGCAGGGCCGCACCTGGCCGCTGCGCTTCCCGCAAATTGACCTGCAAACCGGCGCGGTGACACAACCGCTGGAAGTCGCCAATACGCCGGACACTGGCCTGCCGCCGGTGCTGTCGGTGAAAAATCTCAGCGCCCGTTTTCCGGTTTACGGCGGTTTACTGAGCCGTCAGGTCGGGGCCGTGCACGCCGTGGAAAACATCAGTTTTGATCTGTTGCAGGGCGAAACGCTGTCGTTAGTAGGGGAGTCGGGATGTGGAAAATCCACCACCGGTCGCGCCGTGACGCGGCTGATGACGCCGCACAGCGGGGCTATCGACTTCGACGGCTTCGACGTCATGAACATCAATAAGCGCGAAATCCTGCAAATGCGCCAGCGTATCCAGATGATTTTTCAGGATCCGTTCGCCAGCCTGAACCCGCGTATGCGCATTGGTGACGCACTGATTGAGCCGATGCTGCAACACAAACTGCATAACCGCAGCGATGCCAAAGAGAAAGCCGCCGCGCTGCTGCATAAAGTCGGGCTGTCGCCGGACATGATGCGCCGCTTCCCGCATGAGTTTTCCGGCGGTCAGCGCCAGCGTATCTGCATTGCCCGCGCCCTGACGCTGGATCCGAAAGTGATTGTGGCGGATGAATCGGTGTCGGCGCTCGACGTGTCGGTGAAAGCGCAGGTGGTGAACCTGCTGCTCGACTTGCAGGAGAGCATGAACCTCTCTTACCTGTTTATTTCCCACGACATGGCAGTGGTCGAACGCGTCAGCCATCGTGTGGCGGTTATGTACCTCGGGGAGATTGTGGAAATCGGCCCGCGCGCCGCGATTTTCGATAATCCGCAGCATGCCTATACCCGCAAACTGATGGCTTCCGTCCCGGTGCCAGACCCAGCCAGACGCGCCCTTAAGCGCCACATGCAGGTCGACGAGCTGAAAAGCCCGGTGCGGGATAACAGCTATGTGCCGCCACTACGGCAGTACGATGAAGTCTCAGCGGGCCATTTTGTACAGATCTAGCGACAGGCTATTTTACTTGCCATTTTGAACGCGGGCAGTGCTCAGAGTCCTCACGTACTTCGTGTACGCTCCGGCTCTTGCGCGCTGTCCGCGTCCAAACTGGCTGCGACAATAACGCCTGTTGCTTAACATGAATTCCTGCAACATCCCCTCACGTAAAGTTCATCATTTTTATACGCATTGTTATAAAATAGATCCCTCGCTTTTCGACGCCAGGAACTCCATCTTGCCGTCTGACTTGGTATGCGAACACTTTCTATACGCAACAGGTTAATTTCTTAGGAGTTTTCATGTCTAATCAGTTCCCCAGCTCACGCCTTCGCCGCCTGAGACAGTCCGACTCACTGCGCGCCCTTTTTCAGGAAACTGAATTCAGCGTGAACGACCTGGTACTGCCGATTTTTGTCGAAGAAGAGACATCTGAATACGTGCCGATTGAAGCCATGCCTGGTGTGATGCGTATTCCTGAATCCCGTCTGGCGTTTGAAATTGAGCGCTATGCCCGCGCCGGTATCCGCTCGGTGATGACCTTCGGCATCTCCAAACATATGGACGCCACCGGCAGCGACACCTGGAACGAAAACGGTCTGGTGGCCCGTATGGCGCGGATCTGCAAAGACACCGTGCCGGAAATGATCGTCATGTCCGACACCTGTTTTTGCGAATACACCTCGCACGGTCACTGCGGTGTACTGCATGACCACGGCGTAGACAATGACGCCACGCTGAAAAACCTCGGTAAACAGGCCGTGGTGGCCGCCGCTGCCGGTGCTGATTTCATCGCGCCCTCTGCCGCACAGGACGGTCAGGTGCAGGCCATCCGCAGCGCGCTGGACGCCGCCGGTTTCATCGATACCTCGATCATGGCGTACTCCACCAAATTCGCCTCTTCGCTGTACGGACCATTCCGTGAAGCGGGCGGCAGCGTGCTGAAAGGCAACCGCAAACAGTACCAGATGAACCCGATGAACCGCCGCGAAGCGGTGCGCGAGTCACTGATGGATGAGCAGGAAGGCGCTGATGCGCTGATGGTGAAACCGGCTGGTGCGTACCTCGACGTGATCCGCGATATCCGCGAAGCCTCACGCCTGCCACTGGCGGCGTATCAGGTCAGCGGTGAATACGCGATGATCAAATTTGCCGCGCAGGCCGGTGCCATTGACGAGCGCGCCGTAGTGCGGGAAAGCCTCGGCGCGATTAAGCGTGCGGGCGCCGATATCATCCTGACCTACTTTGCGATGGATATTGCAGAGCAGGGCATCTGATCCCCTGCATCCTTCAAGCCGCCTTCCTGCAACTTGAATGATTTTGGGGTTGATAACGTGTTGATTTTTCTAGCCGGGCCATTTGGCCCGGTTTTTTTATGTCCGCACGGCAGAGGCGGCGGGTAAGGGCGCGGGTTTAGTTTTTGCCGGATGTCCGGGTTGTTCAACTTTCACCACCACCGTCAGCACGGCGGCGACCAGATAGAGCGCGGTGTAAACCCAGACCACACCGACGATATCGAAGAACGGCAATACGATGGAGGCGATAGCCGGGGCGACGAAATTGCTCAGGCCGGCAGACAGGTTGTAAATCGAAATCGCCGCCCCTTTATGGTTGGGTTCCAGCACCGGGAAGACGGCGGTCATCGGCACAAACGCCGCCACGGTGATACCGAGCATCACGGCCGGGATCAGCGCCATCCCGAAGTTGTGCCCAAACCAGACCGGCAGATAGTAGAACGTCAGGCTGGAGATGGCGCAACCGATACAGCCGAACCAACGCACCTGCCGCAGCCAGCCAATTTTCTCACCCAGAATTCCCCACATAATGTTGGTGAAAATGGTGACGAAGAAGAATACCGCCCAGATTTGCAGCCACTCAGACATGCTAAAGCCCAGACGACCGACGAACAGGATCGGCATGATCACCGCAAATCCAAACAGTGAAAGGGTATTGATGATGCGGATCAGGCAGGAGAGCAAAATATTGCGGTTGGTGAATAAAATCGTCACTGCCCGGCTCAGCTCGTTCAGTTTTTCCTTCGGGCTGAGACTGGCTTTACTGCTCGGTTTACCGACGTTGCGCAGCAAGGTCATTGCCATTATGCCGCCGACCACCACCCAGGCAATGGCGAGCCACAGCGTGCCGGTTTCGCCCATAAACGGGATAGTGAAGCTGGGTAAATAACTGCCGATACAGCCGATACCAATCGAGTACATGGCCCAGAACCAGCCCATGGCGGAAGAGAGATTCTGCTTCGGTACGGTTTGCACCACCAGCATCACAAATGAGTAGATAAACAGCGGGTAAGCCAGCCCGCGCACGCCGTAGAACAGCAACATCAGTGGGTAGTTTTTCATCCCCAGACCAAACAACATAAACAGCACATGCATCACTACCCACAGGATAAAGCCGATGCGCATGGCTTTTTGCGGCGTAATGATCTCCGCGACGACGCCGGAACTCCAGGCCGCCAGCGCCGCTGCCAGCCCGTAAACCGTAAACACCACGGCGGATTGAGAGGGCGTGAAGCCCATATCGATAATGTGTTTGGAGAGGAATGCCATTTCGAAGCCGTCACCGCTCATGAAAATAGCGATGGCGATGTAACCCCAGAACAGGTTCATCGGCAAACCGAACCAGTGGGTGCGCGGTTTTTGTATCTCGTGCATGTTGGACTCCTCTGCGGACGGGCCCGCAGCTGGTGGTATGTAGGGACAGCGATGGGGCGCTTAAGCGCCCTCGGTTTTGGTTATGCGGATCGCAAAGCGACCTGTTGTTGATAAAGTTGCCGGTAGGTGGCCAGGCGCTCACCCAGCATGCCGCGGGTTTCGACGTCAGGCAGGAACTGGCGCTCAATGGCCGGTTTACGGCACACCTCGGCGAAGTTTCCGCCCGCGGCCAGCCAGCCGAGGCGGGCGGCACCGAGTGCGCCACCGGCTTCGCCGCCGCTGTGGGTCACTACCGGTAAATTCAGGGCATCACTCATCAGCTGCGCCCAGCGGTCGCTGCGCGCGCCGCCGCCGACCAGTGAACATTGTTGCAGGCGGGTGCCCGCCTGTTGCATCACTTCCAGCCCGTCGGCCATGCCAAATGCCACGCCTTCGAGTACTGCGTAGCCGAGTGCGGCGCGGTCAGAGCTGTGCGTCATGCCGTGAAACGCGCCGGTAGCATTCGGATCGTTATGCGGTGTACGTTCGCCGGACAAGTAGGGCAGGAACAGCGGCGCCTGCCGCTGTTGCGCCGGGCTGAGCTGTGCGATTTCCGCCAGCAGCGTGGTTTCGTTGGTGCCTATCAGATTGCAATACCAGCGCAGCGCACTGGCGGCGGTGAGCATCACGCTCATCTGATGCCAGCGGCCCGGTAATGCATGGCAGAACGCATGTACCGCCGACTGCGGATTAGGCCGGAAGCGATCGTTGACCGCAAACAGCACGCCGGAAGTGCCGAGTGAAATAAAGGCATCGCCCGGATTTACCGCGCCAATGCCGACGGCGCTGGCGGCGTTGTCGCCTCCTCCTCCGGCAATCACCACGTTGTCACGCAGCCCCCATGCGCGGGCGATATCATTTTTCAGGGTAGCGCTGACCTCGCTGCCTTCTGCCAGTCGTGGCATATGGTCGCGGTTTAGCCCGCAGGCGGCCAGCAGGGAGTCTGACCAGTCGCGTTTGGCGACGTCGAGCCATAAGGTTCCGGCGGCGTCTGACATATCGGAAACTTTCTCGCCGCTCATCATCCAGCGCAGATAATCTTTTGGCAGCAGCACGGTGGCGGTTTGCTCAAAAATAGCCGGTTCATGGCGGGCCACCCACAGCAGCTTGGGCGCAGTAAAACCGGGCATGGCCAGATTACCGGCTACCTGATGCAGCTCCGGTGCGCTTTGGGTCAATTGTTCGCACTCGGCCGCGCTGCGGGTGTCATTCCATAAAATGGCCGGGCGCAGTACTTTGCCTTCACGACTGAGCAGCACTGCGCCGTGCATCTGGCCGGAGAGGCCAATGGCGCGGATCTCCTGCCACTGCTGTGGCAACTTATTTCGCAGACGCGAGATAGCAAGGTGAGTGGCCTGCCACCAGTCGGCCGGGTTCTGTTCCACCCAGTGCGGGTGCGGGCGACTGACGTCGAGCGGCTCACCCGCGCTTGCCAGCCGCTTTCCCTGCTCGTCGATCACCACGGCTTTAATTTCTGAGGTGCCTAAATCCAGTCCGAGATACATAGCTTTCCCCTTATGCGCGTTTCGCGTCAGCCAGCCACTGATTGACCCGCGCCACCGACTCACGCATCAGGTCTGTGAATTCTGCTTTGCCAGCCAGTGATGCAAACAGTTTTTCATCCCCGGAAAATTGGGCGACCGGGTCAGCACTGTTGAACATGGCATGCACGGCAGCGGGGTCGAGAATGCCGTCCTGATACTCGTACGGCAGAAGATTCTGGTGCCATTGCTGCATATAAACAAAGAACAGCGCCGGTAGCATGGCGGTGGCGCGTGGGATCTGGCCGCGCTGATAGCACTCCTGTAATGTCGGCGTAATAAAGCCGGGGATTTTGGAGAAGCCATCGGCGGCAACGCGCTGATTGGTGTCCTGAATATGCGGGTTACTGAAGCGGTCAAGCACCAGGTCGCGATAGTTCTCCAGGTTCAGCGGGCTTGGCATCAGTGATGGAATAACATCTTCGGTCACGTAATCGTAAGCCATCTTGCAGAGGGAGGGAGTGCGGGTACTTTCATCAATGTAACGTTGACCGAGCAGCGTGCCTGCCCAGGCAATGCAGCTGTGGCTGGCGTTCAGAATGCGGATTTTAGCCTCTTCGTAGGGCAGCACCGACTCAACCATCTCCACGCCGACGTTCTCCAGCGCCGGGCGTCCGGCGATAAACTCATCCTCAATCACCCACTGAATAAAGGCTTCGCCCATCACCGGGGCGCGGTCTTTAAAGCCGGTGGCCTGTTCAACGCGCAGCGCGACGTCAGGAGAAGGGCGCGGGGTGATGCGATCTACCATGGTGTTCGGGAAGCGGGCGTGTTGTGCCACCCAGTCAATCACCGCCTGTTGCTGGCGCAGGGCCAGGAACTGCAACAGGCCGCGATGGAAACGGTCGCCGTTGTGGCGCAGGTTATCGCAGTTGAGCAGGGTGACATCGCCGCCGTTACGCGCTATCCGGCGTGCCAGAATATGACCGACAGCGCCATAAATGGTGCGACATCCACCGTTGATATCGGCCTGCACGTCAGCGTTCAGCCGGTCAAGGTTGAACTGGTTATCGAGGTAATAACCGCCTTCGGTGACAGTAAAGGAGATCACTTTGGTGTGTGCATCCGCCCCTTGTGCTACCAGTGCCGCCAGTTCGTTATCCCACGGGATGATTTTCTGAATCGACGTAATGGTTTCGTATTCACGCTTGCCCTGCGGCGTCACGGTTTCCAGCACGTATTTACCGTCCTGCGCCTGCAACGCATTCAGCAGCGGCACGCCGTCTTCGCGAATATTACCGAGCGCAATCGACCAGCGGTTATCGCCTTCTGCCAGCAGGCGGTGCAGATACCAGGCCTGGTGAGCGCGGTGGAAAGAGCCGCTGCCGATGTGCAGCCAGATTGAAGGGGTTGGGGAAGTTGTCGCGTTCATGATGTTCTCCGCTAAAGGTGAATTTTGGGCTTAAGCTCGTTAATTGGGCTTTTGCTCAACTGCAATTAGCTTAATAGAACATTTGCCCGTCAAATGGGCTTTAGCTCACAATTTTTGTATCATGGTGGGAGTTTGCGATCACGGCTGCGTGCAAATGGCGCTAAAATAGCGTCATTGAAATCAGTCTGTCGGGATATGTGCATGAGTAAGAACGATAAAAAATTGGATCAGGCGGCGCGCGCGGCGTGGATGTATTTTGTGGCGGGGCAGACGCAGCATGATATCGCCGACGCGCTGGGCGTTTCGCGGCAGGTGGCGCAGCGGCTGGTGGCCAGCGCCATCGATAACGGGCTGGTGAGTGTGCATATTTCGCACTCGGTCGGGCGCTGTATGGAACTGGCGGCGCAGCTGAAAAAACGCTACGGACTGATCGTGTGTCAGGTGGTGCCGGGGCAGGGAATGGACAGCTCTGGCATCAGTCATGCCATCGCCGTCGCCGGAGCTGAGGTGATGACGCAGTTTATCCGCAATGAGCAGCCGATGATTATTGGTGTCGGGTCGGGACGCAGCCTGAAAGCGGCAATTGATGAACTGGCCGACATCGAGCGGCCGCAGCACAGCAGTGTGTCGCTGATTGGCGCGATTGCCTCCGACGGCTCCTGTACCCGTTACGATGTTCCGCTGCTGATGGCAGAAAAAACGCAGGGGCGCTATTTCATTCTGCCTGCGCCGCTGTTTGCCGACGGTGAGGAAGACCGCGCGATGTGGTGCAGCCACCGCATTTACCGCACGGTCAGCGAAAAGGCCAGTCAGGCGGATGTTACCTTTATCGGTATTGGCACCATCGAGCCTGGTTGTCCACTGCATAAAGACGGTTTTATCAGCGCCGAAGACGTAGAGCAGCTGATGGCGAAGAACGCAGTGGCGGAGATCCTCGGCCACTTCATGGGATCCGAGGGGCAGCAGATCGATAGCGAACTCAATGCCCGCCTGACCAGCGTCGGTCTGCATCCGCAGGAAGGTAAACCGGTGATCGCGCTGGCGGGCGGAAGCGACAAGCACGTTGCTGTCCGCGCTGCCCTGGCTGGTCAATGGATTAACGGATTAGTCACTGACGAGGCCTGCGCACAGGCGCTGCTGGGGGAGTGAGCTGGGAGTTTGGATGTTCGATAAAGGAATTAGGATGATGAAAACAGTTGAGCTATTGCAGTACACCCTGAAGCCAGGGACAGGGCGTGATTTTCATAAAATTATGGTTGAGCAAAGTATACCTCTCCATCGTGAGGCAGGAATGGATGTCGTTTCTTTTGGAAATTCCCAACACGATGAGGATTCTTACTACTTGATCCGCGCTTACGATGATCTTGAGCATCTAAAATCTTCACAGGAAGAATTCTATAGTAGTAATGCATGGCGAGCCGGACCAAGAGCGGCCATCGTTGACCGGATTCAAAGCAGCGTAAAATCGGTGCTGATGCTCACGAGTACTGCGACCGATGGTTTGAGGAGGTGAGACTGAATGGTAGTTTGTCGACGGGATTCTATGTTCAGGCAGAAGTGGACATTGTTGCACTGTATTGCGTTAAGGAATTGAGTGATAACCTATTAGGTTAGCGAGTTTGTGTCTATGCGTTCTCTCATGTATCACCGTATAGATGAAAATACCAATCGCTGTCGCTGATAGGAGCAATTTCTTACGGATTCATGTGTGGTATTTATAACTAGATTTTCGAATTGCCATTCATAATGAAAATTCGAGATGTGGACTTAAAAGCAATCATCAATAAAACACAAATCCTAACATCAAAAAGTCAAAAAAGTTGGTTGATAATATTCCCTGACTAATTGACAAAATAGAGTTAAATGGTCAACTAATCAATATTAAGGTGTGGGCATGGCTTTTTCATCTGTAGCGATAGTTGCTGGTGTTGCAGCATTGACATCATCACTTTTTAAAAATAAAGAGCTAAGGGTAAAGGATATTTTTGAGTTGTCAAAGCTAAGTAAAGAAGATGTTGAGAATCATCCTCAATTAAAAATTGTAAAAAATGACATTAATGCTCATATCACAGGTGTTAAAGACCCGATTTATCATGAGGCGTTAATTGAAATTATGGCGAAGCATAACAAATCTGTAGGCTACTTTAGTAAACTTGACGGAAGACTTATTTATTCTAACCCCTGTCATATTTCAATAATCAAACATGACTTCAAGATCCGATTAGGAAATAAATTAAAAAACACAAACTCTACTTTTGCTAGTTTGGTATATTTGTCATTTTTGCTAATTATATTTAAATTAGCAATTGAAATGGATGCTTCATCTGTAACATGGATGCAAGCTGCAGCGATTATACTTGCTGGCTTGGGTGGTGTAGTGTTTAGTCATCTACTGATTGGGTTATCAGTTCAATGGAGTGAGAATTTTCATCAAGTAAAAGATTGTGAATATAAAAATATTTTTGACGAATATGCAAATACCAAAGTGGACGACTTGGGATTAGCAAATGACAATACCATAATTGATGAGTAAATATGCAACGTCACAACCATCCGACGCTCTCTCGCCACTTATGATTAGAAACCTTATCATTTGCGCTTATTTTATTAAAAATTTACACTCAACAATTGGAAATGATGTATTTCCTGATTGAACCGTTGTTCGAACGCGCGGGAGCACTTGAAGCGCAATGGTCTTCTGATTCAGGCATAGCAAACATCATCACTCGAATGATTCGATAACCATGACTAAATTGCTAAAGAAATTTTTACTGTGGCAACTCAGGTTTTTATCATCGCTGTACGGGCCTGTGATTCTCACTGTTATTTTCGCGCTGCTTCAGGGCTATTTTTACCCTAATAGTCCTGTCTGGCCGATAGGTGTATTCGCCATAATTATGATTTTTATTTTTACGCGTTACTGTAAATGGTGACAACTTAAAGATCACCATTATTGAAATAATCACTGATAAGGAAATTACATGTCTGCTCCAGCACATTTATGGCTTGAAGATGAAAACGGCTTTCCGGTGGTCGGTAGCTGCATGATGCCACTGCGCTTAGGTTCTATCGAGTTAAAATCATTCTCTCACGGTGTCACTATTCCAGTAGATCCAAGCTGGGGAAAACTTACAGGTACACGCGTTCACCGCCCAATCGCGATAGTGAAAGAATTTGATCAGACAACCCCACTACTTTACCGCGCTGTCTGCGAAGGCCGAACAATGAAGAAGGCGACAATCAAGATGTACCATATTCTGGAATCGGGTATCGAGACTGAGTATTTCAATATCATTCTGGAAAACGTGAAGTTCACAACGGTTGCACCATATCTTGCTCCTAACGGTATGAGTAGTACTCACCTTGAAACGCTCGAATTACGTTATGAAGCGATCACTTGGAAGTATACGGAAGGAAATATCATCTATCGTGATTCATGGAACGATCGTTGTGTCGCCTGAGATCTTCTAACGAAAAGTCGCAGTGTAGAACGCCCTGCACACCCTCATATCCGAAACTTCAAAGTAACAGACTGAGCCAGCATCGAACTAAATAAAGAAATATTCAGCCAAATCAGGAAAATCGTCTGCATAGAAGGCACTGATTTTTCAGCACTGATCAAAGTGACCATATTCATCACCTCTTTTGAGGAGATCAACGAGCTACGGAAAGTGCTTTACCGAAATTATGGTGATCACCTGCCAGCCAGTTCGCTTGTAGAAGTAAGCCGCCTTTTCTCACCTGACCTCTCAATAGAAATCGAGGCTATATTCGGCCTTTGATGCATTGCTCACTGCTGGATAGTGACAGCTGCTCGGCTTTAATAACGTTCTATCAAGCCAGCCGCAATGTGTTAGCTTCCACTTTTCGCTCAACGCTGCCCGTAAATCCCTACCAGCTTAAAAAAGCAGGCTTAACGTGGGATATTTTCCGGTTTTTAATTGGATCCCTTAAACTATACCGCGCAGGTCATAGCCTATGAGCAATGACCATAAACGGCGGTAATCCTGGGTTTTTGGACCCGTGAGTTAGAACCATTGCCAGAATGTTCATCAGTGTCTGTTTATAAGGCCTTCCATTCGGTTCGCGCTGACGCGCCAGGCGGCAACGACGAACGAAGAGGGTGGTCAGCTGTTCATACGAAGGAAGTAAAATGCTTTTGCCAGATTTGAGCTTTACAAAAACCCTATATCAATCGTCATTTCAAGAATGAGTCGTCCGCTGTTTATTTCTCTGGATGGGCCCAAGGGAGTTGGTAAAACCACACTATTGGAGGCCATTACGAAAGTATTAAGGGCAGACAATAAGAAGGTGATCCGACTTTGCGAGAAAAAGAGCGATCCGTACAGGAGGGAAACAATGGCCCTCGTGAACAGGCTTGCCAGAAATCCCGCCCTGGATTTGGAATTGGAGGTTTGTGAGCGCTTTGCTGATAGCCGTGCATGGATTTCCCGGCATGTGCTGACTAAACAGCCACCGGGTAGCATTATCTTGATGGATCGTTGGTACCCGTCGGAAGCCGCTTTTCGCCGGATGGTTCCATTTGCAAAGATTTTACAGCTTAACATTGAACGAAACGTGCGAACGCCAGACCTGCATGTCGGAGTTGTTACAGCGCCGGATATTTCATGGGCCAGGGCCGCGGCCCGACCGCGTGGGCTAAGTAGTACTGTGATTCATAAGCTGGAAGATCATGTCGCTTGTACCAAGGCGTTCGAGCGAGAAATTGCAGATCACGGCTGGTTTTTATGCCGTAATGAAGGAATGATCGAAGACGTAACGATGCAGGTTATTTCTGAGATCTACAGAGTGCTTGGATACCCATAGGCCTCGGTTTTGCGGGCAGAGCTTCCGCCGTATGCCGCCAGTAATGACGACAACAATGGGCAGATTAATCAGGATGAGTGATCCAAAAGTTACGGTGAATCAGGCTGGCTGCAAAGGCGGTAAGGAATTCATAATGAATCGCTAAGTTCAATTCCGGCTGCGCAGAGCCAATGTTAGCAGGGATGGGTAAGCTCCGCTCTTCACTCAAAGCAGACTTTCAGATTTCAACCCCGACCCAACAACCAAACACCGTTAACTCACTCCCAGCTGACGGTGTGTTCCCATCGCCAAACACCTACTTCTTCACAATCCCCGCAATATCATTGGTATTCATCAAATGATAATCACCGTTCATGTCGGTGTAGCTGGTCATGCCGGTATTGCGATCTTTGTCCGGCTCACCGTGGGCAAAAAACTGATCGCCCGCTTTGGTATTGATGACGTAATCACTGGCGCAGCCAGTTAGCGTCAGGGTCAGAGCCAGCGCCATCAGGCAGGTTAATCTCTTCATTGTTCAGTAGTTTCCCGTTGCAATCATCTGCCTGCATTACAAAACATACAGCCTGAAGAAGCAAAGGATAAAAATGTCAGCAAGCGTGATCATGCGAGATGATTGCAGGATTTTCTGTTGTTCATTTTGGTGCAAGCGCTTGTGGCGGGGTCTTTTTCGGCTGTCATTCGGCACCAGCGCAGTGCGGTGTGATCCCGCCGTTGTTTCTGCAACTTGCCTGCGGGTTCCTTCGCACCCGCTCTATAATGACAATAACTTATCAATTAATTATAAGTTGCAACACTGGCAGCAATTTTGCTTAAGGTTTACACCTTTGGCGAAACCGTAAGGAAACCCCGCAGTCGTCCCCAGGAAGATTTCACCCACTCTACCCCTCAGTGCTTTTTGTTGGTGTTTTTGCTTCAGGATTTATGACCACGCTCAGGCGTTCTTACTAAAACCATTTTGCTCAAACAGGCTACTAAGGATCACGATGATGTCGATGAAATTAATAAGAAATCCTATCTCCCTTTTACTGGCAGGCTGTCTGGTGACGGCGTTCTCCGCGCAGGCGGATATTGTCATTGGTGTGGCGGGGCCGTTTACCGGGCCGAATGCCACCTACGGTGATCAGTACTGGCACGGCGCAACGCAGGCGGCGGAAGACATTAACGCGGCGGGCGGCATTAACGGGCAGAAAATCAAACTGGTGCAGGGCGATGATGCCTGCGAGCCGAAACAAGCGGTGGCGGTGGCGAACCGTCTGGTCGATCAGGACAAAGTACAGGCAGTGGTCGGGCATTTCTGTTCCTCTTCCACCATGCCGGCCTCTGAGGTGTATAACGACGCCGGAATTATCGCGATCACCCCTGGTTCGACTAACCCGCAGATCACCGAGCGCGGCATGACCGACATGTTCCGCATGTGCGGGCGTGATGACCAGCAGGGGCTGGTGGCCAGTGATTATATCGTCGATAAACTGCACGCCAAACGCGTAGCGGTGATCCACGACAAAGACACTTACGGTCAGGGGTTAGCGGATGCCACTAAAGCGGCACTGAATAAACGCGGCGTGAAAGAGGTGATGTATGAAGGGCTGTCGCGTGGCGAAAAAGATTTTAACGCGCTGGTCACCAAAATCAGTGCGGCCAAACCTGACGTGGTGTTCTTCGGCGGCTGCCACCCGGAAGCCGGTCCGCTGGTGCGTCAGATGCGCGAACAGGGCGTGAAAGCCACTTTCTTCTCCGGTGACTGTATCGTCAACGAGGAGATGGTGACCGCTGCCGGTGGCCCGCAGTACACCAACGGTATTCTGATGACCTTCGGCAAAGACCCGCGCCTGATCCCGGACGGCAAAGCCGTCATTGATAAATTCCGCGCCAGCAAATTCGAGCCGGAAGGTTACACCCTCTATTCTTACGCTTCTGTGCAAGCGATAGCCGCTGCCTTCAAAGCCACCGGCGGGACTGATTCCGCCAAAGCCAGCGCCTGGCTGAAAGCCAATTCCGTCGATACGGTGATGGGCAAAAAGTCCTGGGACAGCAAGGGTGACCTGAAAGTCTCGGATTACGTAGTCTATAAGTGGGATGACAAAGGCAAATATCAGGAAGTGAAATAAAGCTATTTTATTTGCCATTTTGAACCCGGGCAGTGCTCAAACTCCTCACGTACTACGTGTACGCTCCGGATTTTCCGCGCTGGCCGGGTCCAAACTGGCTGCAACAATAACGCTTTATGAGTTCTGACCGCGCTTCCCCAAACGCGGTCGCAAAAAGAGACTGCGTATTTATGGATTCATTCTTCCTGCAACAGCTGTTTAACGGCATTACGCTCGGTGCCGTTTATGGCCTGATCGCCATCGGCTACACCATGGTGTACGGCATTATTGGCATGATTAACTTCGCCCATGGCGAGGTGTACATGATTTCCGCCTATCTGTGCGCCATTGCGCTGGCGCTGCTGTCATTTTTTGGGCTGCACTCTTTTCCGCTACTGATCCTCGGTACGCTGGTGTTCACCATCGTGGTGACCGGCGTTTATGGTTGGGTGATTGAACGTATCGCCTATAAACCGCTGCGAAACTCTACCCGTCTGGCACCGCTTATCTCCGCCATCGGCATGTCGCTTATTCTGCAAAACTACGCGCAAATCAGTCAGGGGCCGCGCCAGCAGGGCATTCCGACCATGATTGAGGGCGCGCTGCGTTTTCACATTGGCGAAAGTTTTGTCCAGATGACTTACACCAAGATCTTTATTCTGATCGCCTCGCTGGTGGGTATGTTGGTACTGACTTACGTCATCGGCCACACCAAACTGGGGCGCATGTGCCGTGCGGTACAACAGGATCGTAAAATGGCCTCGATCCTTGGGATCAACACGGACCGCATTATCTCGCTGGTGTTTATGATTGGCGCGGCGATGGCCGGGCTGGCGGGCGTGTTAGTCACCATGAATTACGGCACCTTTGATTTTTACGCCGGGTTTATCATCGGCATCAAAGCCTTTACGGCGGCGGTGTTGGGCGGGATTGGATCACTGCCAGGCGCCATGCTCGGTGGGCTGATTCTGGGCATCGCCGAAGCGCAATTTTCGGGAATGGTGAACTCCGATTATAAAGACGTTTTCTCCTTCGGATTGCTGGTGGTGATTTTAATCTTCCGCCCGCAGGGCCTGTTAGGCCGCCCCGTTGTGGCCAAGGTGTAAGGGAGACATTATGTCTGAACATGTATTATCTTCCGGCATTCAGTTGAAACCCTGTCTGTTGGACGCCATTCTGGCCGGGCTGATTGCCCTGATTATCTTTGGGCCGATTGTCGGCGTCGTGCTCGACGGCTACAGCTTTAATTTTCATACGCAGCGGCTGGTGTGGATCATTGCTGCTGTGATGGCCGGCCGTTTCCTGCTCAGCCTGTTTTTGCAAACGGCTCCCGGCCAGCGGGCGATGCAGCGCTTTGACGCCGACAGCGCGGGTGTCTATGTGCTGCCCGCCGGTCACAAAAGCCATCTGCGCTGGATTATTCCGCTGATTCTGGTGCTGGCGGTTTTCTTTCCGTTGGTGGCCACCAAGTACATTCTGACCGTGGCCATTCTGGGCTTGATTTATGTGTTGTTGGGTCTTGGGCTGAACATTGTGGTCGGGCTGGCGGGGCTGCTGGATTTAGGCTACGTGGCGTTTTACGCCATCGGCGCTTACGGGCTGGCGCTCGGTTATCAGTATCTCGGCCTGGGGTTCTGGTCGATGCTGCCCATCGCGGCGATTATGGCGGCGATGGCCGGTGCGCTGCTTGGGTTTCCCGTGCTGCGTATGCACGGCGACTATCTGGCGATTGTCACGCTGGGCTTTGGCGAAATCATCCGTCTGGTGCTCAATAACTGGGTGAGTTTTACCGGCGGGCCGAACGGTATCTCTGCGCCGTCACCCACGTTGTTCGGGCTGGAGTTTGGCCGCCGGGCCAAAGAGGGCGGGGTGCCCATTCATGAATTCCTCAATATTCCCTACAACCCCAATCTGAAATTTATCTTTATCTACGCCATCCTGATTCTGGTGGTGCTGCTGGTGCTGTACATCAAACACCGCCTGACCCGTATGCCGATTGGCCGTGCGTGGGAAGCACTGCGCGAGGATGAAATTGCCTGCCGCGCGATGGGGCTAAATCATGTGCTGGTCAAACTGTCGGCCTTTACGCTCGGCGCCTCGACGGCCGGCATTGCCGGGGTGTTTTTCGCCACCTATCAGGGCTTCGTTAACCCAACGTCGTTCACCTTCTTTGAGTCCGCCCTGATCCTGGCCATCGTGGTGCTGGGGGGGATGGGGTCCACCATCGGCGTGGTGCTGGCGGCTTTTGTGCTCACCGTTGCGCCCGAGCTTCTGCGCAGTTTTGCCGAATACCGCGTGCTGCTGTTTGGCGTGCTGATGGTGGTGATGATGATCTGGCGGCCACGCGGGTTAATTCGCATCAGCCGCAGCGGTTTTGCTGTGCGTAAAGGAGTCGCGCCATGAGTGAAGCGTTGGTGCAGCACGATGACAATATCCTCCGCGTAGAGCATCTGATGATGCATTTTGGCGGCATTAAAGCGCTGAACGACGTCAATCTCGAGGTGCGACGGGGTTCGATAACGGCGCTGATTGGCCCGAACGGCGCGGGTAAAACCACGGTTTTCAACTGCCTGACCGGTTTTTATAAGGCCAGCGGCGGCCATATTCTGCTTAATACCCGGCTGAAGACCACCAACGTGATCCAGGTGCTCGGGCAGAAATTTCAGCCCGGCGACTGGTTTAATCCGCCACAGTTCGGGCGGCGGTTGTTTTACAAAATGTTCGGCGGTACTCATCAGGTGAATCGCGCCGGGCTGGCCCGCACTTTCCAAAATATCCGCCTGTTCCGCGAGATGTCGGTGGTGGAGAACCTGCTGGTGGCACAACACATGCAGACTAACCGCAATCTGATCGCCGGTATTTTCAATACGCCGGGTTACCGCCAGGCGGAAGAGCGTGCGCTGGACCGTGCTTTTTACTGGCTGGAAGTGGTGGACCTGGTGGACTGCGCCAACCGTCTGGCCGGTGAGATGTCTTACGGCCAGCAGCGGCGTCTGGAGATCGCCCGCGCTATGTGTACCGCGCCGGAGGTGATCTGCCTGGATGAACCGGCCGCTGGGCTGAACCCGGTGGAAACGCGGGCGCTGAGTAGCATCATCCGCTTCCTGCGTGACCACCATCAAATCACGGTGCTGTTGATTGAACACGACATGGGCATGGTGATGGAGATTTCTGACCAGATCATCGTGCTTGACCATGGCGATGTGATTGCCCAGGGCACGCCGCAGGTGATTGCACACGACGAACGGGTGATCGCCGCCTATCTTGGCGCGGATGACGAGGAGACGGAACGATGAGTGAAGCCATGCTCGAATTTCGCGACGTGAATGTTTATTACGGCGCGATACAGGCGCTGCAAAACGTCTCATTGCAGGTTCATCAGGGGGAAACCGTGGCGCTGATCGGGGCTAACGGGGCAGGCAAATCGACCCTGTTGATGTCGATTTTCGGCCAGCCGCACATCCGCAGCGGGCAGATTCTGTTTCGCGGCGAAGATATCAGCCGTAAATCCACGCACTTTATTGCCTCCGGCGGCATCGCCCAATCACCGGAAGGGCGGCGCGTTTTCCCGGACATGACGGTCGAAGAAAACCTGCTGATGGGCACCATTCCCATTGGGGATAAATATGCTGCGGAAGATTTGCAAAGCATGTTTGACCTCTTTCCCCGGCTGAAAGAGCGGCGCAAACAGCGGGCGATGACCATGTCCGGCGGCGAACAGCAGATGCTGGCTATTGCCCGTGCACTGATGAGCCGGCCAAAACTGCTTTTACTGGATGAACCCAGCCTCGGTCTTGCTCCTCTCATCGTTAAACAGATTTTCCAGACGCTGCGCGAACTGGCGCAGAGCGGCATGACAATTTTTCTGGTGGAGCAGAATGCGCACCACGCGCTGAAACTGTCCGACCGGGGGTATGTCATGGTCAACGGCCAGATCCGCATGACCGGCAGCGGGGCGGAGTTACTGGGCGATAACGACGTACGTAAGGCGTATCTGGGAGGGATATAATTGCCGATCAATCAAGCACTTTAGGGCGAAATGAACCCCAAATCATACTTTCGCACATTTTGACTTGCCGTTGCTGAATGTTACGACATAATTGGAGTTAAGTTAAATATTTAATACGAAGGGGCGCCATTCGATCACATCATTGAGATGTTTTGATGCTTCTTTGACCTCAGGCAGTCAACAGTCGTTGACCCTGCTGATGTTATTACGCTATATAACGCTTCCCCGTTTTTACGGCTCCTGCGCAGTGCAGGCATGATCCTCATTTTTAACCTTTTTTATGTCCCAGGGCGCAGCAGATGGTCTCAGATTTCGTTTCATTCCTGTTTTTCATATCGTCAATTTTCCTCTATGTCAGGCGGGCTTCTGCGGGTCGTGTCTGGTTTTCCCTGCTGCTGTTTTTCCTCAGTCTGTACGTCATTTTGAACCTGGTCCTGATAGGCAGTAACTATTTCACGGGTGATGGCATCACGGATGCTGTGATGTATACCGTCACCAGCAGTCTCAAAGGTGCGGGTCTCACCAAATATATTCTGCCGTTTTCCGGCCTGGTGGCGGCGCTGGCGGTCATCCTCACCTTGCTGATCTGGTGTTTGAAAAAACGTAAGGGCCACAACAGCAGCTGGGTCCACAGCGTGCTGGCGGTGGTACTGGCGGTGTTTTCGGTCGGTTCAACCCAGGCTTTTCAGAACATTTCCCGGTTGGTAAAAACGCAAATCAGTGGCGACACTGCCGATTTTGACGCCTATTACAAAGTGCCGCAGAAAGTGGTGAAGGGAAAGAAACCCAATTTGGTTTATCTGTATGGCGAAAGTCTGGAAAGAACCTATTTTGACCCGCAGACATTCCCAGGGCTGACGACAGAACTGTCGCGCCACAAAGATGCCAGCATCGACTTTACCGGCACGCGGCAGGTGCCGGGTACCGGCTACACCATCGCTGGCATGGTCTCTTCCCAGTGTGGCATTCCGCTGTTTGCGCCGTTTGACGGCAATGCGTCCAGTGCTCTCTCAACCTTCTATCCTGAAAACGTCTGTCTGGGCGATGTTCTCAAAGGGGCGGGCTACCAGAACTATTTCTATCAGGGGGCGGAACTGGCGTTTGCCGGGAAGGGGACCTTCCTCACCTCGCACGGCTTTGACTATTTATACGGTTACAACGAACTGCGCAGCACGGTGGCTGATCCTAAATATAAAAATGACTGGGGCTGGTATGACGACACTCTGCTGGATGAGGTGTTTAAGAAGTTCGTTGAGCTAAGCAAAGCTGGCCAGCCGTTCTCGCTGTTTGCCCTGACGGTGGACACCCATCATCCTGACGGTTTTATCTCGCGCGGTTGTACCCGCAAAGAGTATTTCTACCATAAGAAAGAGAACCGTTCGCTGAGTGCGGTGGCGTGCAGCCAGCAATTAGTGGCGGCGTTTATCGATAAAATCAAAGCCTCCGGCTACTACGACAACACCATTATTGTGGTGAGTTCGGACCATCTGGCAATGAATAACACTGCCTACGACATTCTTAACAAGAAAAAACGCAAAGACCTGTTCTTCGTGATGGATGGCCGCAATCCGCAGGCTGAACTCAATCATGTTAAGCGCAGCACGCTGGATAACGGCGCGACGGTGCTTGATATTATGGGAGGCGATAACTTTATCGGCCTTGGCCGCAGCGGTGTGTCGAGCACCTCACTGGCGACACAATTTATCAACATTGATGAGAAAATTGATGGTTGGAAACCGGCGGTGATCAAGCAGTGGGGTTTCCCGAACAGCATCAGCAAGTATGTGGTGGATAACAAAGCCAACACCTTTACCTTCTCCGGCATGGCGATCAAAACGCCGTTTATTCTCAAAGTGATGCCCAATAAAATTGAGCCGATGTTCGACGTGTACCTGTCAACGCCGCTGAAAAAGCAGCTCGCATCACTGACGGCCAGCGATAATTTTGTCTGGGTTGATAAGTGTTACGAGATGGGGCAGGTGTGGACGCCGGAGCTGGCGCTGAACACCGGGCTGTGCGTGGCATCGGGAAATTTGGCCGCGAAGCCGGTCATCGTGCAGGTTGGCGGTGGCGTATACAAAGGCAACGTTGACTTCACGAAAGAGTCTGCGGGCAGTCAGGAGATGTACCAGAAAACCGTGAACGCCCTGAACATTGATGATGCACAAACCAGATACCAGTCACCAGCCATCGCCTTTATGCTGCCCGGCCTGCCGCAGCAGGTAAAAGCCATCAGTGGTCTGTCGGACGTTGAAAACTGGGGCCGCTGGTCCGATGCCAATGTCGCGTCCGCCGTAAAAATCGATTATGTCGATCCGCTGCCTGCCAACTTCGATGTGGTGCTGCGTGCACGCGCTTATGGCAATAACATCGGTAAACCGATTTCGGTGAAAGTCGGGGATGAGGAGCACTTTGTCACCTTTAGCGATAAAGACCAAACCCTCACCGTCCAGTTCAGTAATGCAGGCAGCGCTCAGAGCATCGTCATCACGCCGCCGTCGCCGACCGAGCCGACTGAAGGCACCAGCGGTGGTTTTGAACCGAGAAAATTGGGCATCGGCCTGGTGTCGTTGTCGATCGAAGATCGGGATACGCAGTCGTAAACAACCTCAGAACTCAAAGGTCCTGAGAAGGGCCTTTGGGTATCACTTCACGACGAAACGGCGTTTTTCATCACGCGTCTGGCCGCTATCGGGTGGACAGCTTCATTTTCATGTTGTGCAGGAATTCAGTGAGTTTCGTCGAGTCGGGTTGTTGTGCCAGCTGATCATCAATACGATCCACTAAATGACGCGTTGACCCATTCAGGCTGGCCAGTAACTCCAGAGATTCTAGCGATTCAAATTTTAGCTTAATATAGGTATTTGTACCTTCTGGAGACAGGGGGACATATTTGAGAAAGTGGAAGCTGTCAGTGGAAATATGCAGGAAGTGAATGTGCTGACTGTAAATGAACCCAGGGTGACTTGGATGAATAATATCAAAGGGAGTGTTTTTGCTATCAACTTCATTATTTTTAACAAAATTACAGTCCAGGCAAGCATAAGTCAGGTTATTCATGGTGAACATCAGGTGCGGATGTTTTGATTTACTGTGGATATGTTCAATATGCCAAGACATACCATGTTGTCCCATCACTCTTTTGCAATATGCACATCGGTGTTTGATTTGGATTTTTAATCGTTTTTTAACCTCTTCGTGCAGTGTAATGAGACTGTCTTTTTCCTCCTCAGATAGGATCAGTGTGGTGTCGCTTGGGGTGTTTTTTTTGGGTTTGACATAAACAGCCCATGCATTCGTTACGGTGATCTTTTTATTTATCACTGCATGCCGTAATTTATTCAATGCGCTAATGGCGGCGCTATCGGCAAAATTATTCATGAGAATTTCCCGTATTTATTAATGTTGGTGCGGACCTGGCTGGAAGGTGATGTTTAATTAAATCGATTGCTTCATTGATCATGAATTTTTTATCAGAAGGTAAACCGTCTTTGATAAGCAAGTCATTTAATAAATTAATGCTTTCATTTACCTTACCCTGAGACTCAGCGGCATCCAGTACGGCTTCGGTAATACGTAAATCGGGGGCGGTACTGTTATACGTCACAATATTAAACAGATTGAGGGTCAGCTTCTCACAGCTTTCAATATCGCCAGGCCTGGCCACACGATAATTTTTTGACTCTGAAGGTTCATCCCCTGAGCTGGCCTGATGCATATCTGACTGCATGACAAAGATGGCTTCTGAGTTCTTGTCCGCCACTGCCTCGGAGACGATGACCGGCGAGTGTGTTGCGATAACAATATGGTAATTTTTATATTTACCCATAACCTCGATTAAAGAGGAATGGAAATCCATTTGCCATTTTAAATGCAGGCTGATTTCCGGTTCATCAATCAGTACAATGCAGTTGTTCTCAGCATGAGCAATAAGTTTAACCGTGGTTGCTATTCTGTTTTTCTCTCCAGAACTGAGCAGGTTAAAATTAAGATGGCTTTTTTGTTTTTTTATTATCAGATCTACGTTGGGGTTGAGTTCTAAATATGCATCCAGGTGCTCTGCATTTTTCACTGTAATGGTTCGCATATTAATGCTGCCAGCTATGGCTTCCGCTAACCATTTTCTCCTCTCCGCATCAAGTAATTGATTGGTTGTTGTGTTCTTTATTTTTCGTTTATCAATGGTGTCATCTAGTTTTGTATGCAGTGTTTTCTTGTCTTTGGTTTTTGGGAATTCAAGGATGAATTCGATGCCGAGTATTTCTGGCAATAATGTGTTGAGTTGTTTCTTGTTTTTAATGATCGCCTTGACGATGAGTTTTGCAATCTCACGAGATAACAGACTTTGGAATATCGCATTTCCGACATTTCTGGGGCCAAGGTACTTTCTCTTTTTTCCATCCCCATAGATGAATTTGTCATTGGTCGAATTGGTAATGCATAATACGGACGTTACGTTGTCTGGGCAGTCATCATCATAATATTCGCAAATACTTGCCAGCAGACGGCTTTTTCCTGTGCCGTTATCTCCGATCACATAAGTTGCTGAGGGGCCCTTTTTGCCGTCAAGAGAGTTTTCAATATCATTGATGATTTTATCAAATATAGTTTGATTGTTATCCATAAGGATTTCCTGCTGTGATAATTAAGTCCGTTGATTTTATCAATATACAATTTGACATATTATTTTGCCACTCAGAAAAATGAGGTTTTTTTCTCATTAAACCTAAGCATTTCCCACCGATGGCCGATAAAGAGATCAGTACTGTAAAAGATCTTCGGGGCAACACACATCACTGAGTCTTCTCATTGGGGAATGTATGGATAATTTTCAGAAAGATATCGATGAGAGAACCAATCTCACTTCATCAAACCGTTTTGAGTTGTTGTTGTTCCGCCTGGGAAGTTCCCCTGACGAAGATCAATCTGAGCTGTATGGGATTAACGTATTTAAGCTGCGTGAAATCGTTCCGATGCCAACGCTGACCAAAGCGGCGGGTATGGCATCACCGATGATGGGTATAGCGAATATCCGTGGCGAAATCATTCCTGTGATTGACCTTCCGGCCGTGGTCGGTTGTGTACCGAAAACCGGGCTGAACATTTTGCTGGTCACTGAATATGCGCGCAGTACGCAGGCTTTTGCGGTGGAATCCGTTGACGATATCGTGCGTCTTGAGTGGAGCCAGGTCCTGGCCGCTGAGTCGGGCGTTAAGAGCCGCAATATCACCAGCATCGCACGCTTGGACAACGATACTGCCAGTAACCGCCTGGCGCTGGTGCTGGATGTCGAACAGATTTTGTATGACATCGTTCCGGCCGACCGCAATATTAAAATGGACAGTGAGAAAACCAGGGCGTTTGACCTGAAACCCGGTGCAGTAGCCATTGTGGCGGAAGATTCCAAAGTCGCCCGCCTGATGCTAGAGCAGGGACTGAATATGATGCAAATTCCGGCCATCATGCACGTTACTGGTCTTGAAGCCTGGAACAAAATCAAAAAGATGGGGGAAGAGGCTAAGGCCGAAGGTAAGCCTATTTCGGATAAAATCTCGTTTGTCTTAACCGATTTAGAAATGCCGGAGATGGACGGCTTCACGTTGACCCTCAATATCAAACGTGATGAGTTCCTCAAAAATATCCCGGTGATTATTCACTCCTCACTCTCTGGCAGTGCCAACGAAGATCACGTACGTAAAGTCGGTGCTGACGGTTACGTGGCGAAATTCGAAGTCAACGAGTTGGAAGCGGCTATTCACAAAGCGCTGGATTCGAAGAAAGGCAGTTACTGATACAGTCAGGGTCCGGTAATACCCGGACCCAAAAATCCCACGTTACCCCTCACGATTCCAAACCGATTCCAAACCAATTCCAAACCAATTCCAGATAGATTCCAAACAGCAAAAAGCCCGCTTCGTTTCCTTGTGCGGGCTTTGCTATATCCGTACTCAACGCAGAACCAGACGGGGTTATTTGGCACCAAAACAGGCATTAAGCCCTGCTTGCGTATCTTTGCTTGATAGCCCTGGCATGGGTTTGTCCGCGATAAGCGTGACACCGGTATCCACATACCCAGAAACTTTTTTGCCGTGTCGGGCATAGGCTACGGCTGCATCAACACCCATAGCTGCCATAGTGAGGGGATATTGCTGCGCCGTAGCGGCAATCTTTCCTTCGCGAACGTTTTTTACCCCCGCGCATCCACCATCAACTGACAAAATCATGGCATTTTTTTCTTTACCCGCCTCCAGGAGTGCTTTGTAAGCCCCGGCGGCGGCAGGTTCGTTGACGGTGTAGACAAGGTTGATATCAGGATGGGCTTTCAGACAGTTGGCCATCACCTCGTACCCTTGTTGTTCCGCGCCCTCCGAATAGCCAGAGCATAAGATGACAGGGGCGGTAGATAACTCGCTGGAATCTGCACCCACGGCCTGTAATCCCAAACCTTTCATAAAACCATTGTGTCGCCTTGCTCCCACCAAATGTCCTGCCGATAAATCCAGCATGGCTATTTTTAAGGGTTGTCCAGAAAACCTGAGCGGCATGGCCGCCAGAGCATATTGGCCAATCAATTCGCCAGCTTTATAGTTGTCTGTAGCAAAGAGTGCATCGACTGCACTGATGGGGTCCGTTGGCGAATCGAGAGCAATGACCTGGACTCCTTTAGCCCGAACCTCATCAAGGGCTGGCACAATCGCTTTGGCATCGCTAGGGGTGATAAGCAGGGTGGTTGCACCCGCCGCCACCATGGATTGGATAGCGGCTATCTGCGAAGCATAGTCGTTATCTTGTTTACCTGCTGCGGTCAGCAGTTTTACACCATGCACTGTGGCACCAAGCATGGCGCCTTCTTTCATTTTCAAAAAGAACGGGTTGGTGTCTGTTTTCGTAATGAGGCCAATGGTGATGTTATTGTTGTCACTGGCTAACGCCACGGAGCTCAACATTGCTGTCGCCATAGCAAAAGCGTAGGAAATTTTCATTTCAATACCTTAGCGAATCGCAGTTGTAGTGACGTTGAGATTTCCCGCGCGTGAGATATCAAACGCAGAAATTTCTTCCAACAAAATATGAGCCTGTTGCTTGAGGCTCTCGGCAGCTGCTGCACTCTCTTCAACCAGTGCAGCATTTTGTTGTGTTGCTTCGTCCATATTGACCACCGCTTTGTTGACCTGATCAATCCCGGTGTGCTGTTCGCTTGAAGCCAGCGTGATTTCAGCCATGAGACTGTTGACACCCTTAACGGCATTAACGATTTCCTGCATGGTGCTGCCCGCTTCATCAACCAGCTTTGAACCGATATTAATGCGTTCGACAGACTCGCCAATGAGGTTTTTGATTTCCTTCGCGGCCGTTGCGCTGCGTTGTGCCAGGGTGCGTACTTCACCGGCAACGACGGCAAAACCGCGACCTTGCTCACCGGCTCGGGCAGCTTCCACGGCGGCGTTTAGCGCCAAAATGTTAGTCTGAAACGCAATGCCTTCGATGACAGTAATGATTTGAGTGACTTTGCCTGAGCTGCTGGCAATTTCATGCATCGTACTAACGACGCGCTCGACCACATTGCCGCCACGCTGTGCCACTTGTGACGCGTTGGTTGCCATCAAATTACCCTGATGGGCATTGTCAGCGTTGTGTTTAACAGTGGCGGTCAGTTCCTCCATGCTGGCAGACGTCTGCTCCAGCGAAGAAGCCTGAGCTTCTGTCCGACGGCTCAAATCTTCATTGCCTAAGGTGATTTCAGTTGATGCGCTGACGATACTCTCAGCAGAGTTAGCCACCTGGTTGATTAACTGATGCAGTTTCTCCTGCATCTCTCCAATCGCTGCCAGCACACTATTTTTGGGTGCATCTTTGGCGCCTTTAACCTGACTGAGATCGCCCCCGGCAATTCGCTGTACGACCTGGCCTAAAACGACAGGCTCTTCTCCCAAAGCACGGAACAGAGAGCGGATCATAATCCCGCCCAAAATAACCGCCAGACTCAGAGCAACCAGGCTAATAATGATAAAAATCAGCCGGGTTTGCTGATAAACAACTTGTGCAGTATTCAGACTTTCTTTAGCGCGTGCTGTGCTGTACTTAAGGTACTTATTGGCAACATCAAGTAAAACGGTTAACTGAGGCCGTAATTCACGGTTCATTCGGTCAATCGCTTCGGCTTTTTTCTCATCAAGCGCCAGATCCACGATGTGCTTAGCAATGGGACGATATCCCTCTTCAGCCTGGATAATCGCTGCCACAAATTGCCGGTCCTGGTCTGTGACGTCAGAGTGCTGGCTGATGGCTGTCTGTAGTTGGGTGAGTGCGTCGGCTGTTTTCTCTTCTGCAGCGGCGACTTGTTTTTTACCTGCTTCTATATCTGCAGCCTCGCTGACTAACACCAGCCCATAAATACTCAGTGAGCTGTCTTTGACACCGCTGAGAATTAAATTAACCGAAGACTCCCTGGCAGAGACTTGCTGCACATGAGTTTTGAATCTGTTGTTGGCTTCGCTTAAGGCGTTGATGGAGAGCAGAACGACAGCAAGAACAATCACAACTAAAACGCCGAACCCCATAGTCAGTTGGGTTCGGACGGTTGTATTTTTAAAATGCATAGAGTTAACTCCCTGAAATTGCCTTTAAAAAGGTATGCTGGCTACCTTAAGTTCGTTATCTAACCCTGATTAATCATGTCGTTACTGAGTTTATGGTAAGGAAACTGTTGAGGTGAAAGAGATGGCACTCGCTGAGAAGTCACGCGAGTTGGCGGTATAAATCCAATGATTAAGTTAACGGCACTTCGGAGAGAAAACTTGATAGCTATAGCGTTAGCGTCCGTTTGTTTGCGAGTAAAGTGTGATGGGTGTCAAATTATTGCCGAGTCTATGGCATCCCACGATTGGCGGATGGGCCGTGATCGTACTGAAAATGGAACGCCTCTTATTTATTACACCAATTTTGGCTCGAAAATCGACGGGTTGGAACGCACGGCGTTAATGACAAAATCAACAAAAGCGCGGACTTTGGGAGACAGATGCCGGTTAGATGGCCAGATAAGCGATAGCGAGCCAAGCGGTACCATGAATTCTGTGAGTATGGGTTGCAGTAACTTATTTTTTATCGCGGGTTCTGATACATACACCGGCAGATGAGCAAGACCAAGACCATCAATCGCAGCACGCAATCCGGCATCCGTATTATTGAAGATAAGATTACGGGGGAGGTTTAGGTGCGTATTAGGCGATGAAAACGACCATTGGGCGAGGAGACCGTTTGATGGGTATTTAAAATGGATACAACTATGTTTGAGGAGGTCACTGGGGGTTTGTGGGCAACCATGTTTTTCTAAATAAGGGTGAGAACCACAAACGACGAAATGCTGCTCCCCGAGCCGATGACCAATCAGTCGTGTATCTCTGAGCTCACCACTTCTGACAGCAACATCTATTCCTTCGCCAATGATATCGATCACGCGGTCCTCGAAATCGATATCGAGTTCGATTTCTGGATACTCTTTTAGGAAGTCAGGCAGCAATGGCATCAGCAGACTGTGGCCGAATATCTGTGGCACGCTAACGCGTAATCGGCCCTTAGGGCGCGATCGGGTGGACGAAATCATGGCTTGCGCGTCGCATATGTCATCAAGAATATGCTTACAACGCTCATAAAATACCGCCCCTTCTTCTGTCAGCCCAATACTGCGGGTTGTTCTATGAAATAGTCTGACCCCCAGTTCGTTCTCTAGTCTGGCGACACTTTTGGCAATGGCGGAAGAAGAGACTCCCAGAACCCGCCCCGCCCCTGCATAACTGAGAAGTTCAGCGGCAGAAACAAACGCAGTCATCCCCTTAAGGCTTTCCATAAACGACCTTACACGTATTAAAGACATTTTTTCTTTAGTGTAAGGTCCCATAGAGGGATTTACAAATCATTACGCTGAATTTATCCTCCAACTACAATTAATCACCGGGCAGAGCGTTGATTTAAAAGTTGAAAAAATCGTAATGCATATTCATTGATAGAATATTTAACAAAGCAACGAACGGTTATTTTCCTGCCGTAATAGGTGCGGTGTCTAATACAGCGTGAGTTGTTTCATTATGCCTGTTTTATAGCGTGAACAAGAATAATGCTGTGGCCTTAAATGATGGTGACGTAATTATTTATAAGACTATATCTGTTGCAGATAGGGGATCCCATGATTCATTTTCCTTGTTTGTGAGCCGGGTACTCTCTCAACAAGTAAAAGAGGATTACCCACAGTGAAGTACGCGCATGGCAAGAACCAAAGATTGAAAAGGAAGATACAATAATTTAATTAGAATTGAAATATCCGTTTTTAGATAGATGGTGTAGATAAACCGCTTAACTATTTTCAAACGCCTTATTCATCGTTAAAAATAACATCCCATGTCTATTTGTTAATATTTTAATTTTTATTTAAGGAGGTAGTATGATTTCTTTTATTGAAGAAGATAAAATGAAGTGGGTCGATGAATTTTCAACAATTATTGGAAGTTCGGTCGATGAGTTAGTTCAAAATGGTGTGTACCACATTCTTACATCAGGTGAGAAAATCTCTTCCAGGGCTGGGAGCGCGCTTCAGGCATATGGCGTCAATTATGTTCTGAGGAACCCACGAAATCGCTTACATCATCTTAGGGATGGAGCAGTAAAATACCTCACCAGAGAGCTGCTGGCATACTTTAGCGGAAAATTAAAAGCTGAAGAAGGACTGGCTAAAGCATCGAAATTCTGGATGACGCTGATTGATGAAGATGGGAATGTTAATTCAAATTATGGATATTATGTTTTCTATGAACCTGTCGAAAAATATGGCAACCAGTATAACTGGGTTAAAAGTGTCTTATTAAATAACAATGATTCAAGACGGGCGATAATCAATATAAACCAGAATTATCATAAGTCTGAAACTAAGGATTTTCCTTGTACGATTGGAATCCAATTCTACATCAAAGACAATCATCTATTTTGCGAGGTTATGTCAAGAAGCACTGATGTGATTACAGGTCTTCCTTATGACATGGGGTTCTTTTCCTTCCTGCATGAATTAATGTGGAAGGATTTGACTGAAAGTGGTATTCCAAACCTTATGTTAGGGAATACGGTAATGAAAACGACTTTTACGCAAATTTATGACAAATCGTTATCTAAAGCTAACAGCGTGGCTGAAAGTATCCTGTCAAATGAGCACAGCGAGATGCCCACTATTGAGTCAGCACGTGAAACGTTAGTCGACATACTAACGGGAAGTAAAAATACTTATCTTCTCCAGTGGATCGATCAACATGCGCAATAAATGTGTAACGATATTACTCAGTTCTGAAAATGAGGCGAAAATTTCATCTGTCAGGAAAGTCTGCACTGAACTCTTCCCGAATTTCAGCCTTTATCATTACAACGTCACCTCAGGGATAAGTGAAACACCTGAAGATGATGATGAAGCGATAAAAGGATGTCACAACCGTATTGAAAATATAGAAAAAGAAACATCTTCAATACATGCGGATTATATCATAGCCCTTGAGGGGCTTATTAATAAAAGTGAATTTGGCGCTTTTGTCTATGGATGGGCGGTTATAAAAGAGACAGGGGTGAATAAATATTATTATGGTTGCAGTGGGAAGGTGATGCTTCCTTCTGACATTACCTCGAAGCTCTCAAAAAATGTGAAACTATCAGACCTGGTTCTGGATTTATATCCACAATTCAGTGATGACGATTTGAAAAAACTGGGGACGAATGGGGTCCTTACTCATGGTCTTTATACACGAGTTCAAGAGTTTGAGACTGCATTGAAATGCGCATTTGGTTCTCTGGTAGTACAAAGAGGGGGCCAATATGGTCAAGCTGATAATTTTTGATATTGATGACACACTTCTGGATCACCGTGCTGGGGCCATGAAGCGGATGTCTGCTTTAAAACAACAATTAGCTAAACTTGATTATATCAATGAGAAGTATGATTTTAGCATATTTCTTAATGCCTACGAGAAGCGTAACCATACGCTATGGTCTCAATTTGAAATCGGCAAGATAGCAATAAGCGATGTATTGAAAAAAAGATTTGATTATATTTTTGATTGGTTTGATATCAGGATGCAGCATAAGCTGATCTTTAAAGAGAATTTTTGGAAAAATTACATATCAAATTGTCATTTAACACATGACTGGATTTCTCTTTTACAACAGTTGCAGTCTGATTTCCATTTAATCATTTGCAGCAATGGGATGAAAGAAATTCAGCTTAAAAAGCTCGAGCAACATAAAATAATAACCTTTTTTGATCGGTTGTATTTTGGTGATGCACATCCAAACTGTAAGCCTAACATTGATTTTTTCATGAGAATTCTTGAAGACTTTCAGCTTAAGCCGGAACAAGCCATCATGGTGGGCGATAGTTTAGAGAATGATGTTCTTCCATGTCAGAAATTGGGAATGAAAACCTTAAAGTATGATGGGAAAGCGTCATTTCAGGAAATTTATAAAGAATTGACGGAGTTAAAAAATGGATCAAAATCTTTTATTTAAAAATATCACGTATCTTGATTCCACTTCTATGCGTTTATTCAAAGGTGACATGAGAGTCTCTGCGGGTTATATCACGGAACTCGATAATGACATTGCAGAAAAAAGTGATGAAACAATTATACCTTCATGTGATTTAATTGTATTACCTGGAATGATTAATGCTCACCTTCATCCAAGCAAAGAAATATATGGCGGCATGCTGGATTTTTCGCCGATTGATGTTGTGCTTGACTCTGTGCACACAAACAACAGTCTCGAAGATGCTGAGGGGCAATATGTCGCATCGCTAAAGTCTATGATGTCAGCCTTAAAGAAAGGGGTGACAACGTTTGGCTTATTCACCAGCAGAATTGAGAGTGATGTCCGGGCTGCTCAAAAAATTGGGGTGCGTGCGGTAATCAGCTATTGTCAAAATAACCAATGGATTGGTAGTGGTCGAAGCCCTGAAAGCAAAAGTATTGAGGAGATCACTCGTCAGTTTTTTGACGTTGAGGAAAAATACAAATCAAATCTGATTGTTGTTTGTCCAGCGACGGCATCGGAATTATCTGCTGATGATGATTTAATCAGAAAGTTACATCATATAGCCAAAGAATTTAAAACTAAATTTTTTGTTCACATGCACGAAGGTGAGCATCAAGTCATTTCACATCATAACGTATATGGAATGAGTGGTATCGAACGTTTGGCGAAACTGAATGTATTAGATAACCACACGACGCTTATTCATAGCTGCCATTTGTCAGAAAAGGATAAAAGCTTACTCCTCCTTGGTGGTTGTAATATCATTCATTGCCCCGTCAGCAATAGTTTTGTTGGTGCAGGAACATTACCATTGAAAGATCTCTCATCAATGACGATTGGATTAGGGACTGATGCCGCAATGGTGAATCCTGTCAATGATATAACTTTTGATGCGCTTATGTCTATTTATCATCATGGCGACAATGATTTCGCAAAAAAAGTCAGTGCTGCTTATATTTTAAAAGTACTTACCGAAGGCGGTGCAAATTCATTAGGACTCTCTAAAACAGGTAGGATAGAAACGGGATTTAAGGCTGACTTGATATTCTATGATATGAAATCAATAGATTCTGGATATATAAATACCCCCATTTCAATATTGAAAATGTTAAACCAAGAATCACCCTGTAAGGTTATGATTAATGGAAAAACCATTATCGACAATGCAAATTTTATAGACTCAACATTACTTGATAATGAGAGTAAGTATTCTGCCATTAGAGAGATGATTAAATTATGAAAAAAATAGCCTTCTTATTCTCAGGCCGTGGCACGTTATTAACAGCGGTGAAAGATGCTGTTGCCGATGCTTGCGTACCTGCGGAGTTGAGCCTTGTTCTGACGAATAATCGTGATTTTGAAGCCGCCAACAACCCTGCTTTTTCGGGGATTTCAGTCATAAAAGTAAATCATCAGGATCATGAAAGCAGAGACTCTTTTGAGAAAAAAATAGCCGACTATTTAAATGAGATTAACGTTGATCTGGTCATCTTAGGCGGATTTAGGCGGATTTTCTCATCCAGCTTTGTTCACCAGTTCGGTCATAAAACAATGAATACGCATCCCTCGATACTGCCTGCATTTCCGGGAGATAAAGCTCAATTAAGGGCAATTAACCAAGGTGTTAGAATTTCAGGGGCGACATTGCACTTCATAAATGATGAGGTTGATGCAGGACCTATTATAGATCAGGAACCCGTAAGGATCACAAACGGCATGACGGAGAATGATCTGAAAGAAGCTATTTTACTGGCGGAGAAAAAGATGATCTACCGTGCAGTTCGTGCATTTATTGAGGGCCGAATAACGCTTGACGGTGATAAGGTCATTTATGAGGAAAATATCTATGTATAAGATAAAAAATAGTATTTTTGCTGCAAGCTGCGTTGCGAGCATCCTTTTTATAGCCATAACAACGCTTGGGTTATCCTTAGCGACATTGCCATTGTATGTTAGTGAATCCCTGGGTTATTCAGCTTTTTATGTTGGGCTTGTTGTAGCCGCTGAATCATTATCCACATTATTTTCGCGAGCAGCCGCAGGAAGATATTCTGACAATCATGGACCACGAAAAGGTATGGTGTTGGGACTGTCTCTCACTTTGCTCGCGGGACTGTTTTGTTTATTTTCTTTCAGTTTTATCGATTCAGCTAAAGTGGCATTCTCCGTCATCATCTTTTCGCGAGTATTGATGGGCATTGGCGAGAGTTTAATTTTTACTTGCAGTGGTACATGGCCTATTGGACTCGTCGGCCGAGAGCATGCCGGGAAAATTATGTCCTGGGTGGGGATTGCCATGTTCCTGGGTTTAGCGTTGGGTAATTACGCGGGCACATGGTCATATTATCATTCCGGTATTATCATTTCTGCTATTGCTATGACTATTCTACCTGCACTGGGTTTTTTGCTGGTAGCCATCGTCAAACCTGTTGCCATTCATCCTGAAAGAAACAAAGCGAAACTTTCCTATGCCATCCATAGAATATGGAAAGCAGGGTCGGGTTTTTCACTGGCTAATATAGGTTATGCCTCTATTACGACGTTTCTTGTCCTGTATTTTATTCAGAATGGTTGGGGAGGGCAGGCAGCCTTAGCGTTGTCCTTATTTGGCGTGGGATATGTTGTTTCAAGGCTGACGCTGGGGTGGAAAGCGGATAGTTCAGGTTTAAAATTGACACTATTTTCAATTGCTATTGAAGCCATCGGCTTATTATTTATTGCTCTTTCGTCTCATCCGTACGAGGCAATGCTGGGCTCTTTCCTGACAGGATTCGGTCTTTCAATGATTTATCCTTTGCTTGCCCTTCCGGCATTAAAAAGTATGCCTGATGAAAATATTGGTCTGGCGCTGAGTACCTATGAGTCTTGTTTTGATATAGGAATATTGGTTGCAGGACTTGTAGGCGGGGGGATCGTTTCGTTATTTGGATATCCGGCCGTTTTTATCTTTGCATTTTTCTGCTGTTTGTTAGCCTCTATTTCATCGATATTAGCTTACAAGCAAATATCCAACGGAGATCCCAAGCTTATGCGCGGAAAGGCCTCTCTTAACTAAAAGAAGAAGGATTGCTCAGTTCAGTACGTAGTTGGTCTATAGGGTGATTAACCAGATCGTACGGCCTGGACTGAGTTCTCTCAACGCGACCTACGCATAAAAACGATCATTTATACTTCAACTTTTTTAATTGGGTCGGATAGTACGTCGGCGTGAATAGATGGACGATGAAGGGATGCAATGCCAGAAATGCAAAAAAGCAGGCATCAGAAGACGTCTGCTTTCTTTAATTTGGCTCCTCTGACTGGACTCGAACTTCATCTGTGTCTCCTGTTATTAGTAGTCTTGTGAAAATAAATAGATTTTTTACCAGCATTTTTACCATCATAATTTAATCTTGCACCATAAAATGTCAATTAAAAACAATTGGTTGTTGTCATAATCTGTTGTCTGTTACTGTCTTTTCAAAGTTTGATGTTCAACATTATGTTGTCAGTGTCGTTATATTTTTTATGTTTAATAAACAGTTAGTTATTGACTGAAAGCCCAATTTTTAACATTGTCCGTTGATTGGATCTGAAACAGGTTGAAGCTGAATTCACTATGCGAGAGAATCTGCATCCACTTAATCATCTCCAGCAAAACCTGAAACACCTACATACATGCGACAGGCTGCTTTGAGCGAAGAGCGGAAGTAAGTTTCAAGTTTTACTTTTTAGCTCAAGCATTAACTTCGGAAACGCCAACCTGTATTTAACATATCTTATCTTTAGATAACTGTTTGAAATCATGAACAACATTCTGTTAATATGAGAAAAATAATCTAATGCGCAGATGTTGACAGTTGACAACTATTAAACAATTCTAATTTGTAGCAACCAACTGTCATAAACCCACGGGGAATCGATGAATATTGATGGATATGAGAACCGATTTGTAGCCTTTGTAGACATATTAGGCTTCAAAGAGTTAATCCATAAAATTGAATCTAAAGCAGTTGCAAACGCAGATTATCAAAGGGTAAGTTCTGTTTTAAACTTCCTGCATGAAGAGTCGATAGAATCAAATGGACAGCACGATCTTCCTATTTATGAGCAAAGAGATGGTTATATCCTTGAAAAAGAATCAGGAGATCCGCGTATAAGTTATATTTCTGATTGTGTGATTGTCTCTACGGAAGGAACATTTGACGGATTTAAATCACTGTGTAATAAATTAACTAAATTTTCAACTGATATTGCCTGTGATGGAATATTTATGCGGGGTGGAATTACATATGGAAAAATATATCATCACGGTCCAATGCTCTTTGGATCAGCATATCAGCGAGCTTACGAACTAGAATCTAAGCATGCTATTTACCCGAGAATAATTATTGATGATGTAGTATTCGATTTTTTATCAGAAAGAAAAGGTGAATTCCCACTTAATGCACATGCAATCACAAAGGATGTGGATAATTTAAATTATTTAGCTAACTTCCCACTCAACTACAACCCTATGTATATACCATCATGGTTGGACTTTTTGTTAAGAATAAAGAGTAGAATCCTTTATCACTTAAATTTCTTTGACCCAAGAGTTTCTGGATTTGGTGTTGAACTAAAGAGAATTGATAAATTTTGCTGCTGGAAAGAGGTTTACGGCTGGGATTTGTGCTTTGATGGTGGGAATGAACATGTGTTAAAAAAATACGAATGGCTAAAAGATGAGTTCAATAACACAATTGAAAGATATTCAAAATATCTTACTGCCTGTGAGATGAATAGAATTTATAAAGGTGGAGTGAAAGAGGGAATGAGAATATCGCCCATACACTGGAATGAAGCAATATGGTCCCCCAAAAAAGAACTCGGTCATTATCGGTGATGCTTTTAACGAGTGCAAATATGCAATTCGATTTCCAATATTCCCAACATCTCCTTGTATGGAGGGCATTAAAGGCCTGCCTACCATAAGGCTAACCGGTCACAGTATCTTCGGGTCAGCTCTGAGCTAGAAGCGGAAGTTCATTGTGGTTCTTAAGTTACAACTTGTAGAGTAGAAAAATAAAAGTGATGCTATCGAAATAATGGATATTAATCCTTACTATAGTTAATTTCTTCTAAAGGTAAATTTATGCATGTTGTTTATTTATGATATTCCTGAAATATCTTCTTCAAGTTCCTTTGCAGATTTAGCTATTTTAAATTTAAATTTACGTTCTATTTCACTATTGCTCAGGGTTTTTGCCTTATCTTTACCTATCCACATTGAAACAAGTTCTCGCTTTTGAGATATATCTAGATTATCAAAATTAGGTATGTACTTAAATGTATCAGCAGTTCCACGACGCAGTTCATAGAATGTTTTTATCAAAGATTTTTGTTTTATTGCAGATGAAAGGCTGAATCGGTGGATAAGATGACTGACGGTATGATTAACGGAGCGAAGTTGGGCCGTTGTGGATATTTGAGAGAAGTATGACACCCATCCAAGGCGTTTCCCCTCAAATACACATCCTGTTATTCTAAAGTTGAGCTTCCATTGACAGTAGGCTATGGCTCTCTCTTTATCGCGTTTATTCTTAGCCTGCAGTAGCGCATGTCTGTATGCGGTGAAAATTTTTGCTAATGAGGATTCGAACCTGAGAATACTCTCATGCCTGATTAATAATTCTCCATCTCTTACATGATAACCAAGAAAGTCAAAGGGTTTACGTAGGTTACCAATTTTGGATTTTGAGTTCTCCTCATTTAGTGGATGAGGGTTTAAATTCAATAGTTTAAGTTTCTCAATAACATGAGATGCCATTAATTCGGCCTGCCCAGTGTGGGTCAGAATAAGTATATCATCAACGTAGCGCATGAACCAGATATCTGGAATTTCATTGATTTCCCTATCGAAAATTGATAAAGAAACCTCAGCTAAAATGTTTGAAATTGCTAATCCTTGAGGAACTCCTCTAGTGTTCGATGAGGCGCCTTTACTACCTATAAATTCACTTACTGTAGGAACAACTAATGCCGAAATTATTAGCTTCCTAATTTCACTCTTCCTAATTTTATTTTTTATCGCATCAATTATTAGTGTATGTTCTATTGAAGGATAGAAAGTTCTAAGATCTATCTTGGCGTATTCTGTATAAAGACCGCTATCCAATGAAATCTTCAGTGAGTCAATTACTTTGTGTGGCAGTTTCAACCTAGAGTCGGGATAAATTTCTGTAAGACATTCGCAAAGAGCCCTGAGAGTAATCCTATCTCTGGCTGTGGGTATTGAGATCTGTCTAGGTTTAGAGTTAGCTCCCTTGGATATTAATTTTTCTTTATAAGCTGTGAATTTATAACTGCCAGAATTAACTTTTTCAGAAATGAATTTAATTTCATTTTTTATCGTTGGCTCGAGTTTAGACGGTCGAACTCGGTCGATACCAATAGCTCCGGATTCTTTTATTTTTTCCTCATATATCCTGAGAAGGTTTTTTTCCGTAAAGATTTTTTTAAATATACGGTTAGCAGCCATAGTCTATCCAAACAAGCATGAGTGGGAGGAGGTAAAAAGAATAAGTAACTATGATTCGCTTTGCTTTCCAGAGTTGAACTTTCCGTTTTTCTTCATTTGTAGGAATTCTTGTTGTAAGCCCTGCTTGGGCTACACGCGCTGCTTTATCATCTATATTAAGATGGTTCTCAACATCTTCGAGCAATTCATGATATTTTTCTATTTGGTCAAGCGTTAATGATTGTCCGGTGGAAGTATCAGCATAGAGCCGCTGAAGTGCAAGATAATTCCTCCTCATTGAGATTGCTCTGCCGCGGAAGTCCAGATTTGAAACTACAAGTGAAATACCTAGTAAAGCTACCGAAAGTATTGTCGCGATAATATCGGTGTTATCCCCTAGGATTTTTGGAAAGCGTATTGTTACGATTGAAAGCACCGCACTCAATATGGCATACCAAACGAGGATGAACTGAGAGTGCTTTTCAAGCCACTCTAATCGATGATGTGCATTAATACGTGCTTTATATGTAAACCAGATATTGTCCCGCATTAAAACTTCCTTTTATTTTGGGGATATGGAGGGGGCAGGAAAGATTGAGAACCGTTGAACATCCTGCTAAGCAGGATCAGTGAGCCTAAAGCTCAATAGCAAAAAATTGCAATTGCTATTCATTATCAGAGCCGCCCTTACAAAAGCAAGAGGATGAACCTGCCCCATCCTTTTAAATTATGACAATTTCATCAGATTAAAGTCAATCAAATGCTTATCAAATAAAGAGATTTAATATCCGCCATCGAAGAACCTCCTCTGTTACAGAAAGTTAGCTGATTGGTCAACATCCCCATTGATGATCATAGTCTAAAGTTATCAACGTCCGCTATTTGCACGATGGAGACGAGTGGTCTTTTATGAGGGATGAGCGTAAATTGGCTTAACTGGGGGGCTTTAAGCCCTACAATTGAGTGACACAACTTGCTGGAATATTTACACCATTTCTTTATCTGTAGCATAGGCAAAGCTGCACCGGCCCTAGTCCTACCTATACCGCTGGCCTTTACATAAATCACCATGCCCTATATGTTTATCAAGCCAATAGCCTTCATATGATCGTAAAATGTTTAGGTAGTCGCTCAATTGCCTAGACCTTCAGAATTTTACTGAGCAGCGGCCCGCTTAGCGCCGTTGCGTGCAGGGATGACCCGCTATGATCGAATCAATTAGTCTCTCCAACATCGCCACCTACAGTCCTAACAAAGCAGAAGTTATTAATCTAAAACAGATCAACTTCATTTATGGGGCAAATGGATCGGGCAAGACCACAATCAGTCGGCTTATTGAGAAACCTAGCCTCTCAGTCGACTCTAGCGTTACTTGGCTCAGAAATATGCCAGTGCCAGCGATGGTCTATAACAACGACTTCATCACTGCCAACTTCTCAGAATCCAAAGAGTTTCAAGGAGTATTTACACTCGGCAAGGCCGAGAAAGTTCAGCTCGACCGCCTCAAAAACCTTAAAGATGAAAGAAAGCGCCATGATCAGTTGAGAGCCAAGTTAATCATCTCTCTTGATGGTGAGGATGGAAAACCCGGAAAGCATGATGAGTTGATTTCTTTGGAAGCAAAGTTAGTTGGCCGATGCTGGGAGCAGAAAGTAAAGCATGACGAGCATTTCAAGGGGGCATTTACTGGTTTAAGGAATAATAAGGAAGCATTCAAAGCAAGGGTTCTTCAAGAACATGAGAATAACAATTCCACCTTAGTTGATTTGGTTGATCTCAAGGCTAGAGCTGCGGTTTTATATGGCGACCAACCATCGAGAATAGATCTTGTTCCGACCTTGGATTTATCACGGCTGATAGCATTCGAGAAAAGTCAGATACTGGTTAAAAAGGTGGTAGGTAAAGACGATGTCAGTATATCCGCGATTATTCAGCGATTAGGTAATAGCGACTGGGTTAGGCAGGGTATGAAATTTCTGGAGCATACGGATGAACAATGTCCGTTCTGTCAGCAGGCTCTGCCCCACGACTTCGAGAAGGAACTTTCTGACTACTTCGATGAGACTTTTGAGGCGGATTCGAAGGCGGTCTCCACCCTGCGTAATAATTATTTCCAAATTGCTGAGGATCTTTTGGCTCAGGCACATGTTTTGTTAGCTTTGGATTGCACTGAACTGGACAAGGAAAAACTCAATCCTAAGATTCAAGCGCTGGATGCTGTTGTTCTTGTCAATAAAGGGCGGATGGATAATAAAGTTACCACACCAAGTGCTGAGGTATTTCTTGAGGGTCTGGAGGATATTCAGGCAGATATTGCTGTTATTGTTAATGCGGCGAACGTGAAAATAACCGAACAAAATCGCCTAGTAGCAAGCTTCACTGCTGAGCAGCGCAAGCTCAACAGTGAAGTGTGGAAATATATTGTCGATGCCGAGCTAAAGAATACCTTAGCTGATTACACCTCTGAGAAGGATAACTTACAGAAGTCCATTTCGGGTATGACATTGAGCCGAAATAAGGCCACGGAAAGTATTAATGCTACTGACGTCGATATTGTTAAGATTGAGGCGCAACTCACCAGCGTAAAGCCTACAGTAATTGCTATAAATAAAATTTTGAAGAATTTTGGCTTTCTCAGCTTTTCTATAGATCCTGCATGTGTAGATAACTCCTATAGAATTATCCGAGCGGATGGGAGGGATGCCAAGCAAACATTGAGCGAGGGCGAGAAGACCTTCGTAACGTTCCTTTATTTCTACCACCTGCTGAGAGGGAGTATTACGACGTCCGGTATCACCACTGATCGGATCGTGGTGATCGATGACCCTGTTTCTAGTCTTGATAGTGATGTGTTGTTTATCGTGAGTAGCTTGATCAAGGAGCTTTTCGCCGAGGTTAGAAAGAGTGGTAGCCATCTTAAACAAGTTGTGGTGCTTACCCACAATGTGCATTTCCATAAAGAAGTCGCGTACGATCAGCGCCGGACAACCAATAGATCTCTTGCTGACGAGACATTTTGGATTGTCCGCAAACCTAATGAGTATTCGGTAATTGAGTTCCATTCAAATAATCCAATCAGGAATTCTTATCAACTACTCTGGGCGGAGCTGAAAAGAACACCAGTGCCAGTTCTTACGTTGCAGAACACCATGCGACGGATTTTGGAGAACTATTTCAAGATTTTGGGTGGTGTCGATACGTACCATCTGGTGGACAAGTTTGAGGGTATTGAAAAGATACAGTGCCAGTCTTTGATGAGTTGGGTGAATGATGGATCGCATTACGCTCCGGATGAGCTCTATGTGGCCATTAGTGACAATATGGCAGCAAGCTACCTGAAAATTTTCTTCAAGATATTCAAAGCGGCTAAACATGATGCGCATTACAGAATGATGATGGGCGATTCATATGTTGATCTAGATCCGGAAGAGATCTCAGAGCAGCAGGCGATGACGTATGTTGACGAAGAGGGGGGCGCTGTATTTGATGATGCCGGTGTAGTAGAGGCATCAGCCCCCGTACCGAATGTACTCAAGTCTGAGAATGATCAGCTTGGAAGGGATCAGGAGATGCCGTTTTGAAGCCTTCCGCTGGTGAGAGCATCCATAAAAAAATCCATCGACTAAGTCAGGTTCGAAGCATCCGAACAAACAAACGGAATGATCGCTCCCCTTTAGTTAATATACTTTGGTATTAGCCATGTCCGCTTCAGGCACTTAGCAGTAGAACAGTTCAGACCATGGATAAACTACTTGAAGGTATGGGGGAGCAAGTGATTTGCGAGCATTGGTCAAGTAATACGCAAAAGAGGTGCCAAGTCACATTCAATTCTTCAATGCCCCCATATTGGGATACCTGACATCTTTTTTCACTTTCTCTATGCTATTGAATGAGATAGCTTTATCACAATTCAAAACCAGTATTTATAGGGAAAACAATGACAAAAAAGATGCCTAAAGCGGAGATCGTAGAAGCACTAAGTGAGTGGTTTAATGTAAGCCGCTATGATGTGCTGAAAGATTTAACCCTAGAACAAATCTATGCTGAGCTGGAAAGACGGATCTTTGCCTATAAAGCAAGACAGCAATGGGAAACAGCAGGTGAAGAGAATCAAATGCTGGCGGTATACCATGATGCCCTTATCCGTTCTGGTAAGGTTATACATGAGGCTAAATGGGTCTCTGACAGTCATATGCTAGCCCATAGCTATGCTGTCAGGCCAATGACAAGGACTTCGTTGTTCAACTATGGGCGAGCTATGTATCGTCTGGAAAACAATGTAGTTAAAGATGACGTTTCTGTGAGTTCGGAATACATATCTGAATACTTGAAGCAGGGCGGGTTGAACCCCGCTAACAAGATGCTGATTGAAATTGATTTAGATGAAGCCAGCAGCGACGATCTGGCTGAACACCTAAAAGTGCTTATCAGTCAGTGGCAGAAGCACCTCAAAGTCCCCAAGACGCCTGAAAAAGATTTCCGCTTTGGTCATAAAACATTCCAAAAGATACTCGATTACAAAATAATCCCGCTGATGGATCTCATCGGTTGGGAACAGCTCAACAAGCAGAAAATCCCTTATCCTGTATTGGCTGGTATCCTGCATACCGATATGCGTTATGCCAGAGGCAGTGAGCAAATCAAAGATACGGATTACCCTCTATCTTATGAGTTTTTGAACAATGATAATTATTTTAAATCGTTAAATGATTTTTTCATAAAAAACATGCATGTAAAAAATGCAGATATTCTTGATGTCATCGATATGAATGACAAACCTGAACCTAAGAAGAAAACAAGGGATGTTCGCTAACTCTGAACGTCCCCGGTATTGACCTCCCATAAACATCCCTTAAATTCACTGGTCTTGAACTTCCCCTCTGTTCAGGGCTGGTGAACCAACCTAGTTTCTCACAAGCGATCTCCATACAATTATTTCCATCGAAAACACAGGAGATAAATATGGTTCAAATCATAGCAAACAAAAAACACCGTCTTATTCGTTTACCAGAAGTTATCAGAAGAACAGGGTTCGGAAAGACATGGATCTATATGCTTATTAAATCAGGACGTTTTCCTTCGCAAGTTAGAACGGGATTAAGGTCTATTGCCTTTATAGAAAGTGAGATTGATGCATGGATTGATGAAATCATTTCTGATTCACGCCCTACATCTAAATAAAAATATTTAAATAACAATAAGAGGAAATAAAATGAACAATCAAGAAATGAACAGCATCAAAGAATCATCTACAAAAACTTTTTCTGCTATGGCAAAGAATCTTTATATAATGGGAATGGAAATATATAAAGAGCAAGAAGAATACGAACTCTTGGCATCTATTATGTTAGATAAAGATAGAACGGAGTCCTATATCTTACATGTTAAAGAACATCTGGCAAAGCGCTTTGATGAACATATGGAAGAATCAGGTAAGAATGAAAGACTGATTTATGTTGATATGAATAAGGTCATATTAGAAATGAGAGATGTTCATATCAAAGCATTACTTTTTAGTGTGATTTAACAACAGAGTATTCGGCCCCGAAAGGGGCTAATAAAAAATAAAATGAATTAAATAAGCATTTAACCATGAGGATATAAACATGTCTAAAAATATTATGACTGAAAATAAGTCAACTGAACTGTTCTTCGATTTGGCTTGTAGATCGTTTGAAGCAAGCTGGAAAGTCTTTCTGGAAATCAATGGTGAATGTGGTTCAGATGAACTTCTTGATGATCCCGATTTTATGAGTCCATTTATTATCAATATTATTGATCACATACAGAAGAGCTATGAGAAGTTCACGGCCCAAGAAGGGAATAATGGTGATATTAATGAGGTTAACTTTGAAAAAGTAGCGGCCTTGTTAGTTGCGTATACAAAGAGTTTTAAATAATAGCTTATATTTTTTCCCGATAGGGGCTAACCATAACCATAAAAAAAGGAAAAGCAGATGAAAAATGATATATCAGTAATCGTAAGTATGTTATGCGAGAAAACACCTAAAGTGATGAACCTTATCCAAGAGAGTTTTGATATGTTTATCGCATTAAGAGGATACTCCGTCGAAGAGGTCATGAATAATAAGAACTTGTTAGATGGTTTAAATCGTCATGTTAATGAAACATTGTATGATCAGATGGAGATGGAATATGGATCTGTAATCATCAATATAGTGTTTAACAAATAGTGTTAATGTCTTCTCGGTATTTTTATAAAATTCAACTTGATAAAAGGAATAAGTATGAAAGAGATTATTTTAAATGAAAGTAATGAAATGATAGTAAATCTTATCAAAAATGTATTACAGGGGTATTGCGAAACCATTTATAATATATCTGAAAAGGAACCTGAAACAGCAATGAATATTTTAACCGGGGAAATGTTATCAGATATACTTTATGATGTTTTGATTGCCCATGTAGTTGAAGACTGTGTGAAGAATGGTAGAGGCAAAGATGTATCTGAGATCAATATGGATGAGTTAAAGGAAACGATTTTATACTGGCATAAAGAGCATATCATTTATCTAGTGTTAAAAAACATAAAGCAGGATGACACTGATGGTCCTATTTATTGGAAGTTAAAAATGACAGTGAATCGTTATTCATAAATGGTTATATTCCCTCGTTGAGAGGGAAATAACATAGATAATAAAACTAAGAGGTTTAATATGATTGATGAATTCCACGTAATGTTTATGTATAGAAAAATCCAAGCTGAAGCAGCGACCACAGATATGAAAACACTGGAACAACTTTTGAAGAAGTTCCGTAAAGTCGTTGCGGAGCGTCGTGAAGAATACTATCAGGAGATTGGGGAGAAGAAGGCACAAAAGCTAAGGGCAGAAAGACTACAAAAAATATATGAGAAAATGGCTCGTGACAGCGTTTTACCAGAGGATCTCATTGACTGGCAATAGCCAGTCATAATAATGTATCTTCATCAAGTAACGGAGGTGGCTATGGGCTGGGAACTTCACATAGTAAGAACAGAAAATTGGTTTGATAGCGCAAGTAACCCAATAAGTAGTGATGAATGGCTTCAGATTATTATTGATGATGAAGAACTATCAATAGATAAAATGAATGGTGATTTTTTTGCTGTATGGAGCGGTAATAGTGAACATGATGAACCTTGGCTTGAGTGGAGTGATGGAAGGATCTCAACCAAGCATCCAGACGAGGCGCTTTATTGTAAGATGTTGCAGATAGCTAAGAAGTTAAATGCCGTAGTCGTTGATGAAGATGATCATAGATATATATTATCAACCGATCTTTTAAATCCATCATGGGCGAATCCGTCACCTGTTGTTGAAAAATATTCTTTTTGGGATAAGTTAATATCAAAACTAAGGGGTTAAAACTCAATTATCAATTGGCTATTGGAAAACGTTAAAAATACTTTTTCATTTCAGTAAAATATCCTGAAAAAAGTCATTTTTTTGACGAGTGACTGAATGACGGAATTATACTATAATATTTTACGTGGTAGATAATTCTGAATGCTTATATTATTCTAATGTGGAATAATCACGACTCAATTTCTAATCTATATAATATGCTAAAATAAAAATATAACCTCATGATGTTTTAAACCACAACCAGATGGCAAAACCAATCATGAACAATCCGAGTAGAATGTTTTCTAGTACTTTTGGAATGAATGATTTGTCTTTTTGGTAATGGTAAGTAAATGGAGCCATCTTACGATATTCTTTAAATACTCCTTTCTTATACGAAGAGTAACTCTCATAAAGAGTATACAAGCCCAAGACTATAGCAATTACTATTACGCTCATAACACCCAATTTACATCCGTGTTATTAATCCTATTATAAGAATTATTTGATCAAGTTTTTTCTTTGATAACCAGAACAGCATAGAAAATTATCAAAACAAGGGGGTTTATCATCATCTCATACCATATTGATAATATCATTAATATGTTTATTTATCCAGCCTGAGGAGTTCTGTATGGACAGATCTATATTTATTTATATTACGAGATATGGCGTAAGTGTCAAACATGGCAGGGAATTAAAAATCAATCTGCGGATAAAAAACTATATGCTTTGTTCTTCATCAACTTCTTCAGAAAAATCATCAAAAATATTAACTTCTGAAACAGAGCCCCAATCAATATCTTCATCAGGAGTGGAAAGTAATGGTTTACCATCTTCTTTATTTGACATTTCTTGATCGTTGTTTGTAAATATTGTGTCTTTATAAACGGTAACGAATATTTCTTCCACACCTTCGCTGGCAGTCCTCAGCGATTTTTTCACATACTGTTTTCTTGTTTCATTCAGTGTTCTGTATTGACCTTTCAGAAATAAGTTTGCATTTATCAATGTGTGTTTCCCGTCCTGAATAAGGATGTTTTTATTGATAAGCTTTTTCCAGCACTTACACACATTAGATTTGCTCATGCCAAGATCTTCTGCAAGAGCAGATTGAGATATGCTGGCTATCAGGTTCCCATGCTGCATAAGCTTACATAAACGGATCATTATGGTGTATTCTGCTCCAGACATATTTTTACCAAGTTTTTCCAGATTGTCGACAAAGGCGTGAACATATGCAATTCCCGGTTTTATATCAGAACTACGTTCTTTTTTTACATTTACTGTTATTTTATCTTTTCGGTTTCTGTTATAGAAGCTGTATATATCCAGCTTTTGTTTATCAGTAAAATGATTTCTGTTTATATAATCTTCCACTTCTTCACTGCTGGATGTCATTATTGTATTGTAATCAATGCTCATGGTTTTTCCTTTTATTATTATTTTATTTATATATAATGCAGAGCATATCATTGTCAAAAATAAATGTGAAAAAAGTAAAGATAATACACTTTTGCGAAATTGCGTTCACTGCTTGCTGGAGATTTTAACTATCGAAAAGTTTCCACAGAAGAAACTCTGGTTTCCGTACAGGAAACTTCAGTTTCCTCAGAAGAAACTTAAATTTCCGTACAGGAAACTTTTATCATGAAATATCTTTTAAATATAATGAGTTACGCACCATTAATACTGTAATAAGTTTAATAACCTTAACGGGGAGTGTGCCGATTAAATGGCACCGTTTGATTTTTTGTTTTATTTTTACTTTATATTATGGACAGCAAGTGATTGTTTTATACAATCACGTAGCGCTGCTATTTTTTTAGTAAAGAGACAATTGTTTTCCTCTATATCATAGCGGCTACGCCGCAATTTTTTATGAATAAATCCATCATTAACAGGGATGAACCCTGTTTCAGCAATGTGATTGTTCAAGACAACCACTAAGTGCTGCTTATATGAATATAGTTTTCCTATACGTTTAAGAGCAAATGCTATATGTTATTGTGGTAATGTTATTTTTGAACACAGGATCAATTTTATAACTTGATGATAAAACGATCTTAAACAGATCTTTTACCCTTTCATCATCAAACATCGAAAAAATATCACCAAGATAAAAATATTTATATCAGAGTTAGGGCGTAGCCGTGCTCATGAAAACAGGTTCATCGTTTTCGACAGCACATGAGCTTTAGCTCATAAGATAAATATATTTTCAAAAAAAGTTAAAACAGTAAGTAAAACATTATCACGCAAGAGTTAAATTTTATTTTCCTAAAATAAATGTGGTATTAAATAATAAAAAAGCAAAATAATGAATAATATTAAAATCACTATACTCTTTCATGCCAATGAAAACATACTATTTATGACCTGTATGGTGAAAAATGTTGAAGAAAACAAACACGGGATAAAACTTATCCTCGAAAACGGCAGTAATATCTATGTTAAAGATAACGACTTTTTCTTCCTGTCAGAATCTGCAAATAATTGTGATAAGGAACGGATGGTAAATGTATAGGTAGGTTGATCTCTGAACTCAGCCAAGTCAGCAAAGAAACAATATGACCATTGATGTCAGAAACCGAAACCTACAATACCTAGCATCCCAACACGCCTGTTAGCAAACTGGATGATTATTATTACTGTGGCAGGGTAAAAACCAATGCTCCAGATGAATCCAAGCTGATGAACGCGCTTGGCTTACAGGTTCTACGTGAAGCCATAGCTGAAGATAACTTCTTATCCGAACTGGTAGCCTCTGGCGGTATCGTGGTTCACACCGAAATGGGCTATCCAGTTGCTGAATACATTGGTGCTGACATCAGAATAGCCATAGAACCGATAAACCTTGCGCTTATGCGAGAGCTGACCAATGGCTATGTGATCATGTTCAGGAACGGTGAGTACGAGCATGAGATTGACGGTGATCTCTATGAGGCTATATCTCAGGCTGTTGATAGATTTAAGATCGCTGCTGTGCTGTATGAAGATAAATCTTACTCGAGCAATTAATTTTCATAAGACTTCTTGTTTTACCCCCTCAAATGAGGTTTAATAATCGGAAGTCATCAGCGGAGGCAATGTTATGCTAGATCAAAAAATTTATATGGAACAGCAGGCTACAGATAAACTAGGCGTGATGGGATTATCTGTTGATGATTTTGTATTCGCTATTTCCAGAGCTATCTATGAGAGCCGTCGTAGTTCGCCGTTGCATCCAAAAACAGGAGCTATGACATACGGTTGGCTGGAAATGGTCGCAGCCTTCAGGGAAAGTGTTCTATCGGATAGCAGAGGATGGAACTATACAAGGGACAGTGGGCTTGAGTATACGGTAAATTCAGCTCTAGGTTTGAGTATTATTATTACCAGTGGTGATAAGGACACAGGTTTATTGGATGGATTTCCCAAAACCAAAAATTGTAAAGGGGCAGCGACCGCAGATTTAGTGTTCCGAAATTTAGATTTATTCTCTTCTAATGATTTTGACGTTCATTCAGAAATTAATGAAATCTCTATAGATTCAACAAAATCCTATGTTTTCCTCTATTTCTTTGATCATGCAACTAAAGAAGTTCGATGCGAGCTTTCTTTGCCGAGTGGAATGAATGGTTTCAACGGACACAATAAAATAGCTCATTGGTCAGAAAGAATAATTCTTCCTTCTGTTCCGTTTACTGCGGCGATTGAAACTCCTAACAAAGAATTCAATGATCAAATCGATTTTGATGTATCTCGTAAGTGATTGGTAGAATAATGGATATTAATCCTGAACGATTGAAACTTGCTCGTTTGCGTAGAAAAATGACTTACAGCGCATTAGCTACGGCAGCAGGGCTTTCTTCTAAATCTGTGGCAGAATATGAAAAATATGATTCTCTGTTTAGCCCAAGTGAGCAAACGTTGAGCGTTTTGGCTAGCATCCTTGGTTATCCAGTAAGTTTTTTTTATGGTAAGGAAGTCGATTTTGTTGATCCATCAACAGTTTCTTTTCGCTCACTAAAAAATTTAAAAGCTGCAGAGCAACATGCAGCAGAAGCTGCGGGCAGTTTAGGTGTAATAATTAATAATTATTTCGAAGATGTATTTAATCTTCCATATCTGAAAATCCCTAATTTGAGAGACTATGAACCCGAAGTGGCCGCTGAAATTGTTAGGGAAAAATGGGGGTTGGGTGTCAAAAGTATTTCGAATATGGTTCATTTATTAGAAGCTAATGGCGTCAGAGTATTTTCTTTAGCTGAGAACACTCTTGATGTTGATGCTTTCTCCTTTTGGAAAAACGATACGCCTTATGTTTTCTTAAATACTCAAAAAACAGGTGAACGAAGCCGTTTCGACGCAGCTCATGAACTTGGACATCTCGTTCTCCACCGGCATGGCTCTCCTCAAGGAAAAAGTGCAGAGGAAGAGGCTGATAACTTTGCTTCAGCTTTTCTTATGCCTAAGCGGACAATATTAGCAACAAAGATGGCATTCCCAACCTTGGATGGAATCATTTCGATCAAAGGAAATTGGCTTGTCTCATCTGTAGCACTTATTGTAAGGATGAAGAATGTTGGTATATTGACGGAATGGCAGTATAGATCGCTAATGGTTGAAGCTACAAAGCGAGGACTTCGTAAAAGTGAAGTTAACGGAATACCGCGAGAACGGTCATTAATCATCGACAAATTGCTCGCTTCTCTAAAAAAAGAAGGGGTAGGGATATCCGGGCTTTCTAAAATGTTATCCATCCCTACCGATGAGTTAACACATTTGCTTTTCAGACCAACAGTTATTAATGGCGATGGCCTAAATATATGTGGCTCAAATAAAAAACCTTCTCTTAAATTAGTTTGATTAAGTATCATCTCCCAGTTTTAAGATAACCTCAAAATTAATAAATCTAAGCGCCTACATTCAAGTAGGCGCTCTTTTAAGGATTTAATCCAGCAATCCCTTAGAAACCTTACTCGCCGTCTGGCTGAAATTATATCGGTCAACAACATTTCCTTTGAACCAGATATCTAACGAATTCATATGTGCTGTGCTGCTGTTTTTCAGCAGGGCCAGACCGGGAATGTAATTAGATATCTGAGTCTCGCCTGAAATGTTGGAGTAGGACCACATTTCCTTACCGTCATTGGTGGCTCGCGTTTGCGGCTCCCCGAATGCATTAATGACATCTTGCTGGGTAGTTTTCCCTTTAACGATTTTGGATTTTACGGTCTGTTGGGTTTCGTCTTTCAGGGATTTATTGCCATAAGTAGTGCAAGCGGAGAGGAGGAGGATCACCAGTGCCGCGATAAACAGTTTTTTCATTTTAACCCCATCAATATAAAATTATTTTGTGCTTAAAATTAAATAATTTTTTTCTAAAGAACATATTTCTGAAACACTAAAATCCAACGTTCACACAGCCCCTGATTACCCGCAGGGGATTTATTTACGACAGGAACATTGATTTTCCATGCGGGATTATGAATATCATCTGTTAAGATAGTTATTCCTGAGCGTTGATTGGCTAATAGCTTTTCTTTTCCATTAGCGATGGCCGCATTGTTCATACCGCGCAAAGTGCCATTGCCATAAATCTTCCCTGCTTCGGATAGCGTGTAGTTAATTTCCCTGATGTTGCCATTAGAATACACTTTATTTTTTTCTTTATTATATAAACGGACAGTGCGCTGCTTAGTATCAATGAGAACGCCTGTGTTCTGACATTCATAAGATAAAACATCTCCGTCAAATACTTCTTTTATAGTGTTGTAGCGCTTCTTTTTTTGTATGTCTAAGGTGGTCATAACAATGATAAAGGCCACCACTAAAAATATGATAAGAACAGCTTCCACTTTGCCTGTCTCCGCTAATGAATAAACCATGTTTAATAACCAATAAAAGAAGCTTCTGGCTTGGTTGTGTAGCTTGCCGAAGCGTTTGTCCTGCTGAGAAGCATATCATTCCCAAAGCCGATCTCAAGCAAAATGATCGGTTATGCAGATCGATAATTAACTATTGATAGCTTTAAACGATTGATAATGATTTATCGATCGGTTTTTCAATTGATTTAGTCGATCGATTATCAATTAATGATAGTTTATTCCTATCATTAATTTGTTTTTGATCGGTATAAACGATATGACGAACAGTTAATATAATTGAATTATATCAATTGGTTAAAGGTGTTGTTTGGTTTGCCTCTACGCCCATAGGAGAACTACCTCAGAAATAGAATGGTTCGTCATCATAAAGGACAGAAAAATGAAGAAGATTTTACTCATTGCTGGCACTGCAATAGCTCTGGCGGGATGTGGTGATAAAGAGGATTTTGAGAAGGCTATCAACGCGACAATATCGCAATCAAAAGTATGCTTCTCACTTCAAAACAACGATATCGTGTTTAATAAAGGCTTTCCCATCCGTGTTAATCGTGGCTACCGCACTGCCGGATACAGTTCCAGTGATGAAATCTTGAAGGGGCTTGCTAATCAGGGCCTGCTCAATGTATCCCAGCAGTCGAATGGGTTCAGCAGCGTTGATGTTTTGGAAGTCACGGAGAAAGGTCAAAATGTCGAATTTTGGGACAGAAAAAGCGGCGCCTGTGTTGGTCATCGCGTAGTTGCTGAGGTGAAAAGTTGGACTGAGCCAAGTGATGGCGCTGGCGCTAAAATGACTCAAGTAACCTATACATGGAAACTGGATGGTGTTCCGAGTTGGGTCGATAAAAATACTTTTTCTGGTGTTAAAGGAATGGCTGAGCCAGCAGAAACCAAAATTGTTCTGGTGAAAACCAACACCGGCTGGTCCGCGCGATAATTTAAGGAAAAGACGCTATGAACTCCATATATTGGGTAATTATTGTTGGCCTACTGTTGAACTTACCAGCAATGGCTCCGGTGCTTTTTCTCAAGAGGTCACAAAAGCAGGTGAAGGTATCAATGGCGATAAGGCTCTATCTGCTTTCTGTTTTCTTGGTACTGTCTCTGATGACGCTATCGCAGAATATCACGCAAAAATACGGCCTGTTCCCGATTTGGCTAGTCTTTGCTGCTATTGGGTTGTTTGTGGTCATTCTGGTCCCAACGATGAAATTTATGCATAAACAATTAGCCGTCGGTAAAAGTAGGGCTGTTATTCTCTCATCGTTTTTGATTGTCTACGCCATAAGATTTCATGGTGTTTTCACATTCGGGAACGATAGTGGATACGCACTTAATGGATACAATGCGGCTTGGACATTGTTCTTTCTATTTGCCTGTCTGCTAGCTTATCTCGGTTGTGCTGGCGATAAGACATATGCAGGCTCTTCTACGTCATCAACGCTACAACCAGATTATTACCAGCCAACCAAAGAGTATGAGACACAGTCTCAAATCGATTATGATGTTGCTGTGAAGGGATCAAGTGTCCTTTTAGATCCAAATTTGAATATTGTTGAACAACAGCGTTATCGAAATACTATAGAGAGCAGACGCGATTGATATTAAATGCTTTGAAAAAGCCGACTAACATCGGCTTTTTCAAATGAATTCTATCATATTATATTTTGACGTTTTAACTAATATATGACTGTTTTGAAATTGCCGGTACATATACTTTGAGATATCATTTCATCCTGTTCTTCCGTTAGTTTTAATTTCCCACTATAAACACCCGATGGTTCCATTTTTCCGAATGTAATTTGATTTTTTGTGAAGCAATCTTCACCAGTGAGTTTTACTTGAAGGAATATGAGACATTCTTTAACTGCTTTAGTGTAATCATCTGACATAGATGCATTAATTTTTTGCTCAGAAAATGAATGCACTAATGAATTCCTTATTTCCAAGCCATTTTGTATGGTTTTTAAATTGGGTGCCTTTTCTTCAATATAATGTTCTAGTAATGAACCATACATTTTTTTTATGTTAGGTGAGGGCATTTCATTGATAAGCATCTCGAAGGATGGAAATTTCCTCACGTAAAACTCTTTTATACCTAACTCTGCAGCAACGGTTATTTCTATCCACCGTTGTCTCAAGTTCTCTTGATGAATACTATTTCGTAATACACTGAAAGCTAAAAGAGGTTTTTTAGTTTCATCTGTAATATATGAACTAATGCCTTGAGCAAAAGCATCTGTGAAGATATAATTCAAATCTAAAATGGCAGATATGTTTAAATCTGGATATAGTCTGTATTCTAAATTGTTTGAAACATAGAAGTCCGCAATATCAACAAAAACTGAACTTTCTATCTTACTATTTAAACAAAAACTAACTACTTCATTAAGTTTATCAATGATTTTTTTATTTTCTTTTAATAGCTCAGAAATTATTATGCGATCATCACCTAAAGTTTCAGCATACTTTTCCCTTGCCTCTGTGAATGGGAGTTTTGAATGACTGCTGGATGATACTATTTTCTCTACTAAAGCTTCGGGTAATGTGTTTTCAAAAATCACCTCAATGCATTCTTTTTTAAAAAAAACCTCAAAAACTTTGTCATTTAAATTTATTTTAAAATTATGTTCATTGGTTAAAAATACCTCTAATTCTTCATGGTATTTTGCTCTGGAAGTTATTCTCATTGTATTTATTTCCCTTTATTATATGTATATAACCGGTTTTTACGAAATGATTGATGAAAACAAATAATATACCATTTTTATTTTTTCTCATATCGCCAATATTAACGATAAGGCGGTGTTTTTCTTGAAATAGTTGACATCTTATCAGTAGAAAGCGTGGGAGTGTCGTGCGGATCACTGTTTGGTTGATGATTCTTAGCACGAGTTAGGAAGCTGGTGATCTCATCTTTCGTTGGCTTGTGTCCATCAGCGTTAAATCTTGCTTGTTTAACATACTCAGCGCGTGAAACAAGTTAACCAGTACGTCATTAAAGATATAGTTTTCAGCAATATGCCTATCGTGTTCCGTATCAGCAGAAACCACTGAAGACTTTCTCTTGTCCCAGACAAATTTTTCTTTGAAAAAATCTACGACTAATGCTGTAAAACATCTAATGATACTATCATTGCGTGGCTTAACTTGCTTCCCCTTACTTTGAATAGGCGCTCGTTTATCCGCTCTGGCAGTTGGAGAGGAAGTCTAGTGGGTGCATGAGGCGTCGGGCGACCAGAACAGGCTTTTGGTCTTCTGATTATGCTGATTTGCGAACCTGTTTCAGGTAAGACTATTTTAGCAGATTAATACAGTTCGGATACAGTGAGGCCTTTGAGAAGACGCAAGATCTTCATTTTTTAATCATAAAATATGCCATATTTATCTCATCATGCTAATGAAAAAAAAAGATAATTGATATTGATTTATCAATAAGAAAGACAATCTAAGTCGGCTCTCCTATAATATTGGACTTTGCAATCGCTATCTGATAGTTCAGCCTTAAGAGGACAGTTTGGATAGTGGATTAATTAAATGGATAGATGATAATATATCCATTTTGATTTAACGCTTGATTCATAATTAGAAATTAGATAGAATTTTTTATTTGCAATAAGGTAATTAAAAATGACGAGAAAATTTGCTTTTAATACATTATACATCATTGATATTTTAGGTGAAGATGATTTGTATTTGCCAAAAGAAATAGAAATAAATACGAACAAAGGATATGCGATTTCATTAAATAATAACACTGCATCACAGCTTTTTAAATCTGTATCCGCGTTGAATTTACCTATTCCTGTTTATTTTGTTAAAATACATAATCGCCCGATGCTTCACTCTTTCTTTAAAGATTTGGAAGTGGCTGTTAGAGAAAAGAACTTAATTCCCATATTGCATTTTGAATGTCATGGCTCGTCAGAAGATGGCGTTTTTCTTCCAACGATTAAAAAATATGTATCGTGGCCGGAAATTAATGACTTTTTATTAAAGATTAATAAGCTCATCAATAATAATGTCCTTGTAGCTATTGCTGGTTGTCAGAGTTATAAATTAATTGATAGTATTGAATATAGTAAGGGCAGTCCGTTTGGTTGTTATGTCGGAGCAAACAGCGTAACATATGATGGCATTATCAAAAGATTTAAGGATTTTTATCGACATATATTCTTATATAATGACTTTGAGGTTGCTTGTGAAATCTTGGGTAATGACTTTTCTGTTATCTTTTCATATGATATATGTATGCGTGAGCTATTACTTCCAATTGTATTGAATTACTTTGGGAAAGATAGAAAAGATTTAGTCGAATATACAGTTAACCAAATGATATCTAATGGTCAGCAAGGGCCTATAAGTTATATTAGAAAAATAGCGAAAAGTAGATTAAAAAATCTTGGTAAATACTATGAAATGTCAGGGGCGAAGTTTTTGCATGGAAATAAACCACTCCCTTTTTCTGAGTTGGAACGAATCGCTCTAACGCTTAAAGCAAGACTAAATGATGAGGCAACATTCAATGAAGAATTGAAAGTGGCAATCCAATTCAAAAAACAATTATTTATCGGCAAAGGAAATAAATAGTCTGTAAATATTATACATTAAATTATTCGTAGTGCATGGCTCTGAGAATGAATGCATATTTAGTTATCTATAATTTTTTAATTATGAGAGAGAAATCCGAGTGATTCGATGGACTTTTTAATTACCTCGATCTCACTCTCTGTAAGTAGCTTATGATCTAAAGCCAACACTAACCTCTGTTTGGTGCGAGTAAGCGCTACATATATTTTTTTCCATTCTTTATTAAAATGCTCAACAGGCTTAAGTTTATTCTTAAACAGATACTTAAGCAGGTTAGGGGTTAGTATGATTACGCAAGTATCTGCTTCTAGACCTTTAACCGAGTCAATACTTTGTACCGTAAACTGTATGTCTTTTTCGACACATACAGTACAAAGTTGGTATAGTTGAGCAAAATGCGATTTTTCTAACTTTAATGAGTGCAGGGAAATAAGCTTTGTTATAGCCTTATTATTTCCATATGCAAGCACATCGTTTATAAAATCGTTCAATGCTGCTTTAACAAACAGTGTTTTATCTTTTTTATGGTTAGACTCACGGATCATGTCTTCTATTTCATGGGGGAAAGTATAGTTAGGTTTAGATGAAGTTGAGTACCGATCAGTTTTCTTGTCGATGCAAACAATTTGCTTCGTGTCTATATAATTGTTAAGTATCAGTTCATATCTTGCATTTGTTGATTCTATATACATTAACTCCCCAACAACTGCTGATAAGGATTCTTGCTGTTGATCTTTGTAGCAAAAATAATTAGATATAACTAGGATCTCTTTAGGTATGCGTCTTGTTTTGTTATTTACAGGTAATATATTTGCGTATTCTTCTGAACCGACATTATTAATGAATGTTTCTAAAGATTTTGGGTGTTTTATTGCTTGCTTTGGATCTCCGATCATATAAATTTCTATACCATTGTTTCCTAATACTTCAAAGAATCGAAGGGCATCATCGTCAAGATCTTGAACTTCATCGATAAATATTTTATCAAAGCAGTCACCTAGAATAGCTAAGAGTCGCTTGACTTTGGCTTTTTTATCCTTCGTGTTATTTTTTTTACAGTCCCATCAACAATCTGTTTAGCAATGTTGTATACACGTTCAGCATGAATTATATGCTTGTTCTTTAAATTTTTTATATGCCAATTTTTTAAATTAATATTATCTGGCAGAGTAATAATTGATGCATGATTATATACATCGCCAATTATGAACGACGAAAATGGATAAACAATTTCATTGAGGAGGAAACTATGTACGGTTTGTATGTAAATATTTGTAGGAATAAAGCCACATTGCTTAATTATTTCCTGTTGAATCTTGGTTGTGGCAGAGTTTGTATATGTTAAAGCAAATGTTTTTTTATGATTAGTGCTGGTTTTGACATGATCTATCAAGGCTTTCGCTAATCCATAAGTTTTACCGGCACCAGCCCCTGCAATCTGAATCTCAATCATAATATTGCCTCGATAACCTCTGCAATGTGGGCTGGGATTTTTATATCTGCTGGTTCTTTTTTATCGGTCATTGCATCACATATATCTAGCATTCTCGCTGCTTTACCATTAATCATGTATGTTGATACTTCATTTACGTCGCCAGTCATTCCGAACAACTTATTGAGTAGTATCAGATTGTCTCCAGTTTCGACTAAGTCAATTTCAAGAGTATAATTTTTCGTTGTTCTGACTGTGATATTCATATTTTCTTTATCGTAAACATCATGTCTTTCTTTGGTTGGATCAGAGTTATCATAGTCTCTGATAATGCCTATTTTTTTGTTTTGGTTATCTTTGTTCAGCATAAGCCATATATCCAGAAACTTTATATAACCACGTTGCCCAATAGCGATGATTTCTATATCGTGAAGATTTGGTGTTTTAGATAAAAATGTATTAATCAACATTTCCTCAGTCGTACCTTCAACTAAAATGACTTTATTAGCGAACAATAGCTTCAGTATGTCAAAGTTTGGTCTTTTTTTCAGGTATTCAACCAATTCAATTGGTGCATTTGATAAACTAATTGCATGCTTACCTGTAAAAGCTAACACATTAGATATTTGCAGTTTGTTAATGATCGTCGGATTATGAGTAGAGATAATTGTTTGTACAAGAGAACTGCTATTATTAGAGCTTTTTTCTATAAAATCTCTTACTAAACGGAGATTGTTAACACTCAGGTGTGCTTCTGGCTCTTCAATGCAACACAAGTTATATGTATCACCGCATGATTTGTAGTAAGCAAACAAAATAAGAATATAAATAAGATTTCTCTGCCCTAAGCCTTTCTGATATAAAAACTCATTGCCATATCTCAGCGTAATATTTGATAAAATATTCTTCAAGTTTGGCAGGTTAGGGATGCATTCCAGTTTTTCAATTATATCATCGTAGTTATCAAAGTCTGGGTTTGTCCCAATGATCTTTTCAAATGTTTCTGTTTCTTCAATAGCGGTAAAGAACTCAGAATAAGCTGTATTAATCTTATTTTTACCATCATTATCTAAAGTATTCATAAGAAGCTTTGTAAAAATACTATTAGACTTCATGGAGTTATTTACTGAAAAGTCATCTCGTTCAGCATTAATACTATGAATCTTCAGATGTTTCAGATCGGTGAAGCTGATTGTTTTTTCATTATTAACTGCAACAATCTGATAATCATACAATTCAACAGGTAAGGTAAACCAGTTTATTTCTTCAATAGTTTTATCCGCAAGCGACGTCCGAACAACTTCAAGTAGATCTGTGTCGTTCTTAGGCTTGAACTCATATCTAATTTTATAGGTTTCTTCATCACCATCAGCCACAAGCCACTTAGCTAGTAATGCTGTTTCATAGCTATTTTGTGGGGTGCTGAACTCTACGGTCACTGATACTTTTGGAATCTTTTGCATCTGCTCTGCTTCGGATTCATCATTGATTATTGAAGTGAAAAAATTGATAACGGAGTCTTTATTGATATCGGAAATGCTTAAACGTTTTTGGTTGAAATCTATCTGATTTCCGCTGAGTGGTAGTGATAGTGCAGTAAAGAAGTTCGTTTTACCAGTATCATTCTCACCGATAATGATGGTTAGCTTTTGAAGTTGGGCTTCAAAAGAACGAAAGTTACGATAGTTATTGATTGCCACTTTTTTGATATACACAAAATCTCCCTAATATGGTATGCAATCTCACATGGTCCTAATGTACTGCGATTTCTGTGCTATTTTAAGTGAAAAAATAGAAATCATTTGTTTTTATCAAAATTTGAACGCTTCAATGATGGATAGTACCTGCTTCTTCCTGATAAAGGTGGCAGGGAAGGTATAAAACCAATATTGTTATCCATTCTATGTTGGTCGCTTTTTGCTCGACTTGGGAAGCGCCTGATTTCATCCGGTGTTGGACTATAACTGTCACTGTTAAATCTGGCTCGTCTTTCATACTCAGCGCGTGACATATAGATACCTTGAACCTCATCAAAGACATAGTTTTCAGCTATACGCCTATCGTGTTCCACATCAGCTGAAACAGGGGCTGGCTTCTTCTTGGCCCAGACGAATTTCTCTCTTATATAATCTACTACCAACAACGTGAAGCGCTTGAACACACCACTCTGACGAGGTTCAACTTGCTTCCTCTTAACTTTAACAGGGGCGCGTTTAATCGCTCTTGCCGTTGAAGAAGATGGTTTTTTCAGTGTAGTGCGTGTATGAAGCGCAGGAGCAACCAGAACAGGTTTCTGCGGGCCTGTAGATGAAGCACTACCTGTTTTATCCGGGATAACAATTTCCTCCGGTTCAACCAGTGCATGAACCCTAAAGCTGGCAACATCAACAACGATGTCTAATGGTAGATCCTTAAAGGCAAAGTAGGCTTCACGAGCTTCTTTTTTATGCTCATCACGTATGGCTTGCTCTGCAGCACGTTGTTCCTGAGCTGCAACGGTTCCCCAGCGGTCACGAGAGATATGAAGTGTTGGGTCGCGGTTTGTTTCAATAGCTTTAGCCAGCCAGATTGCTTTCTCTTCGTTTGTAGCGGCAGCGGTAGCCTGTTCAAGGGCTTTCTCATACTGAACCCTGATAGAACGGTGATCAATGCGTTCATCATGACCATACAGCTCAAGGAACTCATTACAGATTTCCTGCCAGCCTTTACGCCAGCTATCAAGGGTTTCAGGCTTATCCCACTCACGGACTTTTTTACCAAAGCCGATGGAAAGAACCTCACGGGTTGTTCCCATGATATGGATATGCGGGTTATGACCATTGATATCGTGGATAACAACATCTGCAATGATGCCTTGCTTGGTAAAGTGTTCAAGAACAAAAGCTGTAGTCAGTTCAATGTTCTGTTCTGGTGTTAGATCGGCACAGAGGGCAATTTTAAATTCTTTGGAAAGACGGGCATCTTTTCTCTTCTCGGAGGCTTCGACAGAATTCCAGAGTGTTTCACTGTCAACAATCAGGTCAGGCGGAGTATTTTCAGGTGCAAAAATCTGCGCAAAGGCAAGGTCCTTTTTATGTGCTGTTTTGCGGCCACAAACTTCACCCGTTCTGTTATCGAAGAAAACTTTACGGTGACGATATGCAGCAGAGTTAACCGAAGACTGACCTTCGCCTCTGCTGATGTTCTCCATTTTAAAACTGTATATCGCCATCCAAGTATTCCTCAATGCTAAATGCTGCTTTTCGTTTTACGTAAGGAAAACGCCGGGGTTGACGTTGACCTTGATTTTGTTTCCGAAGGAAACGGTTTTAGCCTGCGGCAGGCAACCGTCGGTAGACCCCACGGCATTAGAGCGAAGCGATAATGCGTAAGTGGGCATTGCTTTATTTTTTATCGCCATAAATGGCTCAAAAATAACGGCAATGTATAAAGCTTACCTTTATTAATTAATACTAAATATATTAATATCTGTAAAACGAAACGCCGAATTAAGCGGCGCACTCTGGGTGGACGGGCGAAGTCTTCCGCGATATTACTTGGATGGTTTTTTGATGGCATCCAAAGGAAAAAAAGAGTATTAATTTATCCCGACGTAAGGCAGGAAAACACTAAAACACATAAAACACATAAAACAGCTGAAGTTATAGGTAGTTTTCCCTGTTGCACAATCCACAGGTGAAGATAATAAAGCAGAGTAGAGAATAGATAGGTAAAATGAAAATCACTAATAAACAAAAATAAGTAACGCAGAGAGAATGGGGCATTAAGTGCAGGCTTATTATGTATGCGCTGTTTGTATATTTCATTTTCACTCCAGCGCATTAACATTTTTGCTTATTAGTTTGAACTGATTATTTTTTAAAACTTTGTAATTTGAATTTTATAGGGATTAATTCAAATTCATTCATGAGTTGTTTCAAACTATACTCTTGTACTGTATCTACTTGAGTATTGGAAATGAAAGTGACAAATTTTAGTGTTGAAGTGGATTCATTTTCTTGAAAAAAATTAACTTGTCGTGAGGAAATATAAATATTGCTTTCATTTATACTCCTGCTTGACTTTACCTCAATGAAATGTTCTTGCTTACCATTCGATGTTATACGAACTGTTTTTATATCATATGGCGATTGTGGATCGGATTGTGATACCCATTCAATTTCACTTACCGGAATACCATTTTTAATAGCATAAGCAACTTCCTGTTCATAGACGAACTTCTCTCCTAAAAAACCAACTTCTTTATCTGGAGGAATGTTATTCCATCCTGAGTTTGAACTATTGGATTTTTTTTGTTGTGAGTTAATTTGCGATGAAGGAAGGGAATATCTTCTTTGTATAGCTTCCAGAACAGATATTTCCCGCTCTAAGATAATAGATTCGGAAACAGTTGAATCTGACAGTCGTTTTTTCGCACCTAAAATGGCTGCATCTATAATATTGGCTGCATGCTCTTCGGTTATGTAGCGTAATCCATAACCCCAAGATGCATATTCAGGAGTATAAATGCCATCCTTGAATTCGTATTTTATGGTAGGAGTAATTAATGTGGTAAACTCACTTGGAGCTTCAGCATGGTAATGGAACTGTTCAATACCCTCAATTTTTTCTATATCATTACGAGCAATGGAATCTTTTCCATTAGATACGAGTCTTGCTGCGGCATTCACACCAATTATACTGGATGGTATTTCTTTATCATATTTATAAGTAAAAGAGAAAAATACAATCTCTTCATCTAAATATTTATCACTGGGTATGCAAGTTGGTGGTAAATAGATTTTTGTCGGTATATTATCACGAACTGAAAAATTTAAGCACTCGTGAAAACCAGCCCCACCAATGCCTTCTTCATGAAAAAGATCAAGATACTCCATATATTCTTCAGATGTTGGTGCTTTTGAGTATTTCAAATATGGCGCAAGTGATTTTCTATGGTCGTAATGAATCTTAATGGCAACGAATTTTGGCATTGATAACCTCACACATTATACTTTGTATTAAAAATTTATCAGTATTAACTGATAAATTACCTTTGTTTAACGTAATGGTCATTGTAACTCCCAAAGTTACATTACCTCAAGTATAATTCGCCAAAACTAATTATTTAATATAATAGGATATAAAGACATGAAATGAAGGGGGTGAATATGAATATCGGTGAGTTATGTGAGTCAGAGATCATATTTGTCTGTGACAATGTTGCATTATGGACTATTAATATTGTTTTTATAAGTATTTGGGTTATTAGATAAAATATAATCCCCTTACGTATTGATTTATTTACTAATTGTGTTAGTACATAATTAGGAAATCAATACAGTGAGGTTTTATGTATAAAAATAATGATGAAGCTATCGATCTTGAAGCAAAGCGGTTACTTGATGATGGAATCTATACCGATCTGGAAAAGGCGTATAGTGAAGCAGAAAAGATAATCACAGAAATACGAGTTGAATTTAAAAAGAAACAGGAAAAACAACAATTCCGTTCCCGTATTAAATCAATCAAACGAGCACTTTCAGATGATGAGCGTAGACGTAATATTCCTTACAATCATAGAAATCAGTGGAGAAAAGAATGAATGATAATGAAATAAAAAATACCTATTTAACAAGAAACGCCTTTCAGGGAAACAGAAGTAGGCCAGAAATAAATAAAACACTTGAGCAAAAAATTGCTGGTGCACAAAATAAACTCAATTATCTGAAAGCAAAAGAAAAAAGAGATGGCAAAAAAGAAAATACGCGGCAGAAAATAATTCTTGGTGCAGAAGTTGCCAAGGTTTTAAACTGTGATATAAGTGAAGTAGATAAACAATTACTCTTTGGTTTGTTGTTAGAAGTACCATCTCTACATATACACGATATTGAACGGTATAAAAATAATGGGCAGATCTATATTGAAAGAGTCTTCAAAAAATTCAGACCATAAAATCATTTCACGACCGAACAGCTCTCCGGCTTAAAACTTGTTTTAGGCTGGGGAGCTGCTGACCAAGCCCCAGAGGGCGCGGTAGGTGGTTTCAGTGTATTTATGGAGTGTGAAATAATTTGACAGTAAAATCTCGTTGAGTCACAGATACAATATGAGTTTCTTTATATTGTTTTTCAAACGCATAATAAAATTAAGGGTTTTTTAATCTAAATTATTAAATATTGGAGGGTGCATGAATGCTAATAATGAGAAAAGAATAATGGTATTAATGAGAAGGAAACAGCTCAGTTTTCTGGAAGACATTTTTAATAGAAGGTTTGAAGATGGGAAAAATCCCAAGTTTATAGGGAGGGAAATTTCAGAAATATATATAGAAAATAAAAGTAGTAAAATGCTATTATTATTGTCTAAAGTTTTTTCTAGAATGAATTCTGAAGAACTTAAGTATTCAATATATTATCTAAGATACAGGCATCATGAAAAGCACATTCTTTTTTATAGTAATGAAAGATCATTAATCGCTAAATTAATACTTAAACAAGTAGATGAAGTCGGAGGAGATTTTGTTATGTATCGTAATACGTTAAGAGACTCGTTCACTGATATAACAGCTCCATTTGAGGTGTACAGTGAGGACTTTCGCCCTCACTGATTGATTTCATGGTTTGGAATGAGAATTCCTACTTGAGATAGTAGCATCTATTCTCTTAAACTCATTTTTTTCATTTTCTATTGCGATTTTATCGACAATAAGTATTTCTTCTTCTGCATCACTAAGGAGTGTGTAACGTTCAGGAAGCATCTTTTCATCTAATAAGTCATAGATAGCCCATTCGGTCGGCTTAATAAGATCAGAGCCTTCTATTTTTTCGAATTTTACAACAATAGCTATATAGCGGGACATAATGGTAGCCTTATAAGAATTTATTTATCATTCTGATGATACTCCAGATAACAGGGAGTACCTTGATTAAATAGCAAAATCTTCCAGAACCTTACCGCTTTCCAACGCTGCAGCAATCGACTTTGGTATCCGACCTTGACCTGTCCACGTTTTTTTATCACCATTTTCATCAATGTATTTGTATTTAGCAGGACGAGGTTCACGAACAGCAGCCGGACGTGGAGATTTACTATTACCCAGCAACTCAGACGGGTCAATACCATCTTCCAGCAGTTTTTCGCGTAAGGCTTCGATTTTAGCCTGACGCTCTGCGTTTTGTTGCTGTGCGCTGGCTTCTTCTTCACGCCTATCTTCAACAAAGCCCCAAGAACGCTGAAACAAGCCTGAAGATCATCCTTGGTGCGGAAGTGGCTAAGGCTGTTGGTTGTAAAGTGGATGATGTTGATAAGGAGTTTATATTAGGGCTGGTATTACAGTCTTCGAATCTTAGTGCTGAAGATAAAGCAAGATTAAAACTTAGAGGAAAAAAATTTCTTGAGGATATGGTGGGAAGGCAGAAATATTATATTCATAAAAGCGAAATGTGATTGATATTTTTATGGCGTTTAAATGAGTTGGTGATTTATCATAATAGTAGAAAGTCGTTATATACTTTGTGCTGACATTCAGAAATATAATATAAGCTATAAAAGATATAAGGCGTCAGGAACTTGGTTTGATCCTCCAGATTTTCATGCGATTATGATAATCTTTTATTTAAATAGATAAATATATTTGACAATCGATATTTAATGTTATATCTAGTCAGTGTTCCTTGAGAACATTCACTTCAACGAAGTGTCTGATTGCCCCATATATGGGGAGTAGTTTACAGCCCAATGGGCTGATTGAGTTGCCCCAAGTATGGGGATATGTATTCTCTCCAATGGAGAGTTCCCTTTAAGGGAAAATAAAAGGGCCGAAAGGCCCTTTAAAATATATTACATATTATCAAATTTTTTCTTCCAGTCTTCTTCTTTTTTTCTCAGTTTTTTAGCAAGCTTAGGATAATATATTTTACGGTCATGATCTGTAGGCCAACAAACTGCTACTGCGTAGAAAAGTAATGCAGACGAAACTAACTGGCCAATGAGAAAATGCGGTGTTGTTGGATCGCTATGTTTAGATTGCTCCCATAGCCAGTCAATAAACATCTTACTGGAACCGTCTGATGCAGATAGATACCACTCTATGAAGAAAACAAAGAAAGTCCCGACAGAAATTATTTCAACCAGCCTTCCTTCTTTAAAGTTTTTATCTCTTTTAGTTCGTTCTTCATTATATAATTTAAATGACATGTCGTCTCCATTATCTAAGGCATCGTCTCGCAACTCAGAAATGAAAACTTCAGTTGAAGATCGCGGATAGATCCTCTCGTCTTTACTTTGTAAAAATTCGCTAAATTTTATTCTTGATAATAACATGTAAAAAAACAATGCCATTATTTCTAATATTACTGATGAGAAAAGCCCTAAGGAAATAATCATTCCGGCCAGATCTGCGAGCGAGAGGTCGAATTCTTTCCCTAATTTTATGCCGAAGAGACCATTTCCTTTTAAACAGAAAAAAAGGACATCAAAGCATAAGGTAAAATAAATTAATTTTGCTACTTTGGCTAAATCCCATAATCCATCTGCAATACCTAATACAGAAAGTGTAGAGCCACTACTGTTATTACTAGATGACATGTATTCCCCCTTTTTTTATTCTAGATAAAGCACTTGTCATAGATGAGTTAGAAAAAATAGCGCTAAGTTGTATTACCTACTTATATCTCTGGTATAGGCATCGCTTCTTTCAATTTTCCCAATAAAATTAGGTATTTTTTTAGATATATAATCTTTTAGTTCAATGTAATCCTCTTGAGTTGTGGAAGGCCCTAACATAAAATTGGCATTGCACAATTTATTCATTTCATAATAAACATCTATATATTCTATTTCTGTTTCTCGATTATTGTCTATTGATTCAAGATGATTGATGAAATAACTTACATTTTTTCTGTGTTTAGCATATTTTATTGGGGTTGCTTGCAGTAAAAACCTACATTCTTTTTGAAAATCCCATATTTTTTTCTTTATGATCCCAAAGGATTTTATGTAGTCTTTTGATATAAAACCCAATAGGTTTTCACATACCGAAATATACGGATCGTCTCTATAATCAATTTTACTTATAGGCACAGGTTTGCCGCCATCTCTAAATATTGGGTAGCAAAATGCATTACGACTTGTATGATTTGTGATTTGGTGTTTTTTATTTATATTAAACTCTAAGAAGTTAACATCAATCTCTAACCTTACTGCAAACCTATCCTTTACATACATTGACCAAAGTGGAAGGTTTTCATTTGAATCATACGTCCAACAACTAGCGAAAAAATATGCTGATTGATCTCCGAAATCCTTAGTATAGGCCTCTTGACAATCATCTACATTTTTCAATGAATTAAGTCTTATTGTTTTATTCTCTATAATTAATTTTAGAGTACTAAAGCTTGTATAATGACAGATTCTTTCCACAACCTAATCGCCTATCGTTAATTTAACTTATGTAGTTGATACCTAAGTAGCTGCGCCTAATACAGCTATACAGTGGTTTACTGACATGTGGCATGAGAGTAATACATCATAGTCTCGATACAGCACGTGCAGAAAAAGAAAGTAGTTCTAATGTCTTACCTGCAAGAGCCGTCCAAAAGTTGAGCACTATCCCGTACAGTTATTTAGTTTATATGTCACATTTTCTTTATATAAATCAACCGTAATTTTGTATAAACGCTATCTTTTTTGAGCAAACTCAAACGGCCTGACCATGTTGCTATGGTTTGCATCGAGATAATCAGCCCACCACTGAAGCATCAGACGGCGCTGATCAAGATGCTTGGCTTTGTGGGTATAAGCAGCCCGGACACTATTGCTTTCCTTGTGGCTCATTTGAAGCTCTACAGCGTCTTCTGACCATAAACTGGACTCAATTAAGGCACTACAGGCCAGTGTGCGGAACCCGTGACCACAAATGTCCTGTTTGGTATCGTAACCCATCTTACGCAACGCTTTGTTGATCGTGTTTTCACTCATAGGTTTGAAGCTGTCATAGCTGCCTGTGAAGATGAAACCATAATCGTTGCGTTCTTCATAAGTCAGTTGCTTAATTTCGTTCAACAACACGATTGCCTGACGACAGAGAGGGATGAAATGCTTACGCTTCATCTTGGTGCCACGGCCTGAATTTTTCACCCCTTCGATAGCTTCCCGCTGTTCCGGGATAACCCACAGCTTGCTATTGAAATCGATCTCAGACCATCTGGCGAAGCGCAGTTCACTGGAACGGACAAACACTAGCAGGTTAAGTTGGATCGCCAGTGTGGTGAGTCTGCGGCCTTTATAGGCACTAATACGTTCAAGCAGCAACGGAATCTCTTCAGGCTCCAGAGCAGGACGGTGTTCAGTTTCTGACTTCTGAATAGAGCCTTCCAGATCGTAAGCCGGGTTATAGCGTATGAGCTGCTGTTGAACGGCATAACGCAGGATAGAGGTGACGTATTGTTTAACCCTTGTTGCTACTTCAAGATAGCCAAGAGCCTCAACTTTTTTAATGGGGACAAGCAAATTACCAGTATCCAGCTCAGTAATGTCTTTATCGCCAATATCCGGGAAGATGTAGGTTTCAAGACGGGTCAAGACAGTGTTCTGGTAATCTTCAGACCATTTCTTTTTGGTAGTAAACCACGCTTTGGCAACAGCTTTGAAAGAACGTGTGTTGTTGCGTTTTGCCTTCAGCTCTTTAACTTCGGCCTGTTTCTTGGCGTTAGGATCAATGCCCTGAGCAAGATGTCTTTTAGCTTCATCACGGCGCTGTCTTGCATCAGCAAGTGAAACAACAGGGTAGACACCTATGGAGAAGATTTTTTGCTTCCCGTCGAAGCGGTAAGCCATCTGCCAGTATTTTGAACCCTTAGGGGTAACGCGAAGGAACATACCGAAGCCATCGGTTAGCTTGTATTCCTTATCGAGGGGCTTGGCGTTTTTTACTTTGGTATCAGTAAGTGGCATAACGGCATCCCCCGCTTGTTGGTAAAAACGAAATCGAACTACCATTACCAACATATTTACCAGCAAATGTGTATGGCTTCGAGTGGTTTTTAGTGAACGAGGATGAACGTGAAAGAGGGGATAACCAACTGATAGAAATGCAGAAAGCAGACGTCAGTGAACGTCTGCTTCCCTTAAATTGGCTCCTCTGACTGGACTCGAACCAGTGACATACGGATTAACAGTCCGCCGTTCTACCGACTGAACTACAGAGGAATCGTTTGAACGGGTCGAATAATAGCGACTGCTCGCAGGCATGTCAAAGGGGCAAATGCATATTTATGATTGTTTGCTCGCACTTTAGCCAAGTTGTTGAGAAATGAGCCGAAACAGGGTATCTCAAGACTCGTCACTCTGGCCGGTCACTCAAAAAACGCTCTTCGAGCGTGGCTTCTAGCCCGAGCATCGCGTCCTCGGCGTGCTGCATGTGTTCTATCATGATCAACTCTACGGCGTCGGCGTCCTGACGGCGCATGGCGTCGATCAGGCGGTACTGATAATCAATGCCGACGCTGCGCGCCACCGGTTCGGGACGCTGGTAAATATCTTTGCACACCGCCAGATCTTTGAGCAGGCGTTGCAGGAAGTGGCAGATAAACGCCAATAGCACGTTGTCAGAATAACTGGCGACTACGCCGTGGAAATCCAGCTCGGCCATGCGCTGTTCCCAGCGTTCGGTTTCGTCGGCGGGTTCATGGTCGTAGACGGCAATCAGCTGATGCAACTGCTCGAAACCTTTGGCGTCGATATTACCAATGGCGCTCACCGCCACCAGCGGCTCCAGCGCTTTACGCAGGGCGTAGATATTGCTGATGGAAAGCTGGCGGGTGAACAGGTAGTTGGAGAGCAAACTCATGGCACGCGTTTCGGTCATCGAATCGATAAACGCGCCGCCGCCGGGGCCGGTTTTGGTGCGGATCAGCCCCTGCACCTCGAGGGATTTCAGCGCTTCGCGCACCGTGCCTTTGCCTGCGGCATAACGGGTAGTCAGCTCTTTCTCCTGCGGCAGGCGGTCGCCCGGCAACAAATTTTCACTGATGATGCTCTCTTTGATGGCATCGACAATTTCATCGGTGCGTTTACGGCGTACCGGTTCTGGCGGGTGTGACGTTTCAGTGCTCATAAATCCCTTCATCGGTTCCTTCATCGGCTCAAAACCTGTGGCGCGCTGGCCAGCAGACGTTGCGTGTAGTCGTGCTGCGGCGCGTTGAACAGCATGTCATTATCCGCGCATTCTACCAAATCGCCTTGATACATCACCGCCACCCGATCGGCAATTGACTCCACCACGGCCAGATCATGGCTGATGAACAGGTAGGAGAGGCCGAAGTCACGTTTTAGCTGATCAAGCAGCAGCAAAACCTGTGCCTGCACCGAAACGTCCAGCGCGCTGACCGGCTCGTCGAGCACCAGAATGCGCGCTTCAGCCGCCAGTGCGCGGGCAATCGCCAGCCGCTGCGCCTGTCCGCCGGAAAATTCATGCGGATAACCGCTGAGCGCGTCGGCGGGCATCTGCACTGCCTCCATCAGTTCCAGCATCCGCGCTTTACGCCGCGCCGCAGGGTAGCCGCACAGATAACGCAGCGGCACGTCCAGCGTGTCGGCGATGGTTTTTCGTGGATTAAGCGACGCCACCGGATCCTGAAACACGTACTGGATCATCTGGCCGAAGGCTTTGTCGCCGCGCTTACTGTGGGCCGACATCGCTTCGCCCATCAGTTTTACCGTGCCGGAGGTGGGGCGCTCGAGTCCGACTAACATGCGCGCCAGCGTACTTTTGCCCGAGCCGCTTTCGCCGACCACCGCCAGCGTCTCGCCTTCTGCAAGCGTCAAGGACACGCCTTTGACCGCTTCCACCTGCTGTTGTTTGCCGGAGAACCAGCCGGACGTGCTGCGGAAGGTTTTCACCAGCTCACTGACTTCAATCACATTGCTCATCGTGCCTCCGGCTGTGTTTTGGCTGCGGCATACAGTTCGCCGACCTGTTTGAGGAAGCCGCGCCCCTGACCGAGTTTCGGCACACTGGCGATCAGCCTGCGGGTGTAGTCGTGTTGAGGATGGCGCAGCACCGACTGCGTTTCGCCGGTCTCCACGATTTCGCCATGGCGCATCACCGCCACGCGGTCACAAATCTGGGCGATCACGCCAAAATCATGGGTGATGAACAGCAGCGTCAGGCCGCGCTCACGGCGCAGCTGTTGCAGCAGTTCGAGAATGCGCGCCTGCACGGTGACGTCCAGCGCAGTGGTCGGTTCATCAGCGATGATGATTTCCGGGTCATTGGCCAGCGCCATGGCAATGCCGACGCGCTGCCGCTGCCCGCCGGAAAGCTGATGCGGAAACGCATTAAAACGCGAGGCAGCATCTTCTATCCCGACACTCGCCAGCAGCGCCAGTGCTTTGTCTTTTGCTGCGCGGTTAGAGAGCGCCTGATGCGCCTGAATGGCCTCGATAACCTGTGCACCGATGCTGAACTGTGGGTGCAGGGTAGTCAGTGGATCCTGGAAAATATAGGCCACCCGTGCACCACGCCGTTGTTGCAGCTGGCTTTGCGACAGCGACAGCATCTCTTCGCCGCCGACGTAAATCGCGCCTGCGGTGATTTCCCCCGGCGGTGACGAAACCAGCCCCATCACCGACAGCGCCGTCACGCTTTTCCCCGAGCCGCTCTCACCAATCAGCCCCAGACATTCACCTTTGGCCACGTGAAAACTGATGCCTTTGACTGCGGCGACCGACTGATTCCCCGAGCGAAAATTCACCTGCAAACCGACCACTTCCAGCAGTGCGTCTTTGCCCTGCACAGCAGATGGAACGCTGGCGCGGTTCACCGCCGTGACTGCACGGGCACGCAGCAGAATGCCGGATTTTAGGCGCGGGTCCAGCAGGTCACGGATGCCGTCGCCGAGCAGGTTGAAACTCATCACCAGCAGGAAAATCATCAGCCCCGGCACCACCGAGACATGCGGCGCACTGAACATCTGGGCGCGTCCCTGGCCGAGCATCGAACCGAGATCGGCATTCGGCGGCTGGGTGCCCAGCCCGAGGAACGACAGCCCGGCCGTTTCTAAAATCATCCAGCCGACGGTGGTGGACATGGTGACCACCACTACCGGCATCACGTTGGGCAGCACTTCGGTCAGCAGGATTTGCAGATGATTTTTCCCCGACAGCCGCGCTGCCTGAATAAAATCACGCTGACGCAGCCCGACGGTGAGGCCACGAATATTACGGGCGAAGAACGGAATATTAACCACCGCGATGGCGTACAGCGCGTTGAGCAGGCCGGGGCCAAGCACCGCGACGATCACCAGCGCCAGCAGAATATAAGGGAAGGCCATCAGCATATCGATCAGCCGCATCAGCAGGCTGTCGGTTTTGCCCCCGGCGTATCCGGCGACCAGACCAATCAGCGTGCCGAACAGGGCCGCCAGCAGCGTGGCGCAAATCCCCACCGCCAGCGACACGCGGGTGCCCCATAGCAGGCGGGCGAGCATATCGCGGCCCAGCGGATCGGTACCCAGCCAGTGGCCGGGTGAAAACGGCGGCAGCAGGCGGTTGAGCAGATCGGTGGCGTCGGGGTCTGGTATCGGCAGCAGCGGGGCGGCGAGGGCGGCGGCTACCGCCAGTACCAACAGCGTCAGGCCGAGCGTCGCCAGCCGGTTAGCCAGCAGCAGCGCCCATAATGACTCGCGGTGGCGCGGCGTCGGGTTGGAAATAATCTGGCTCATGATTTTAACCTCGGATCGAGAAGCGCCTGCAGAATGTCCGCGCACAGATTGATCAGCACATAGGCCGCCGCAGCAACCAGCACGCCGCCCTGCACCAGCAGCAGATCACGGGTGGCGACGGCTTTCACCATCATCGCGCCAAGTCCCGGCCACTGGAAAACCGTTTCGATATACACCGCACCGCCGAGCACAAAACCGGCCTGAATGCCGATCACCGGGATAACCGACACCAGCGCCATGCGAAAGGCGTGCTTATAGATCACTTTTCTTTCCGAAAGCCCCTTGGCGCGGGCGGTGCGGATAAAGTCCTGACGCAGCACTTCGAGCATCGCGGTGCGGGTCAGGCGGGCGATCACGCCGGTGGCGACAATCGCCAGCGTGATGGCGGGCAGGGTCAGATGGTGCAGCAGATCCAGCCAGTCGCCGCCGCCCCACACCGCGTACATGCCGGACGCCGGGAACCATTGCAGCTGAACCGCAAACAGCATGATCATCAGCAGGCCAATCCAGAACGACGGCATGGAGATCCCCAGCAGCACCAGCAGCGTGATGATGCGATCCCCCCAGCCAAACTGACGCACCGCCGAGAAAATCCCCGCCAGCAGCCCGAGCACGGTGCTGAGCAACAGCGCGCAGCCGCCGAGCAGCAGCGTGGCGCCAAAGCGCTCCAGCACTTCGTCAATCACCGGGCGGTTGAGCACATACGAGCGGCCAAAATCACCGTGCAGAATATTGCCCGCCCAGATCAGATATTGCTGATACAACGGCTTATTCAGCCCCAGCTCCTGATTAATACGCGCGACGTTTTCCGGTGTCGCCCAGGCACCGAGCAGCGCCTGAGCCGGGTTGCCCGGGATCATCGCCATAATCAGAAAGACGATCAACGACAGTCCGATAAACACCGGAATGGTTGAGAGCAGCCTTTTCAGCACGTAACTCCCCATAGAAATCTCCCCGATTACTGTTTGGTCACCCGGTTGAGCAACAGGTTGAAATTCGGTTGCAGCGCGAAGTGCTGAATGCGTGTAGAGGTCACGGCGTTCTGCTTCCAGTTGGCGACAAAAATCCACGGCGCATCGTCATGGACTAACTGCTGCACCTGGCGGTAAAGCGCGGCGCGGGCGGCGGTGTCGGTGGTCATGCGCGCTTGTTGCAGCAGGATATCGACCTGTGGGTTGCTGTAATAGCCAGAGTTAAAACCGCCTTTTTTCGGCCACGCGTCGGTGCGCAGCGTCAGAAACGGCAGGGTGTCCGGGTCATTGGTCATCCAGGCCATTTCGGCCATGTGAGTGTGATTATCCAGACCGGCGTTGACCTTCGACAGATAGGTATTCCATTCGTAAGTTTGGATCGACACATTCAGCCCGACGGCTTTCAGGTCCGCCTGAATGGCGGTCGCCATCGGGATCGGATCCAGCATCCCGGAACCGCCTTCGGTAACATAAAACGTCAGCGTCGCCCCTTCGGCACCGGCGGCTTTCAGCAGCGCACGGGCTTTGGCCGGATCATACGGATAAGGCGCGACGTCTTTGTTCGCCGCCCAGTTAAAAGCGCGGGGGATGGGGCCGTCAGCCACGTCGGCGGAGCCCTGCAAAATATTGTCGGCCAGCGACTGTTTGTTCACCGCGTAATTCACCGCCTGACGCACCCGCACATCGTTGAACGGTGGCACCTGGGTATTGAGCATCACGTACCAGACGTGTGGGCCGGTGGTCTGGTAGAGACGAAAGCGATTGCTTTTCTCCGCAAACAATTTGACCGTATCGGGCGGCACTTCCACCATGGCGTCAATGCCGCCGGAGAGCATTTCCGCCACCCGCGTATTGCCGTCGGTGATCGGCCTGAACACCACATTTTTCACCGCCGGTTTACCGTCCCAGTAATCGTCATTGGCGGTCACCACCACGCGCTGATTGGCTTTCCACTCGGTAAATTTAAACGCGCCGGTGCCGACCGGGTGGCGGCCAAACTCTTTGCCATATTTTTTCACCGCCGCAGGCGAAACGATTAGGCCGGTCGGCGTGGCGAGGTTAGAGAGAAACGGCGAGAAAGGCTCTTTCAGGGTGAAGACCAGCGTATTTTCATCTGGCGTTTCGATGGTTTTTATCGATGAGAAGAAGAATGACAGCGGGAACGGGCCGGTGTTATGCCACGGGTTTTTATCATCCAGCATACGGTTGAAGGTGAATTTCACCGCCTCCGCGTTAAACGGCGTGCCGTCCTGAAACTTCACCCCTTCGCGCAGATGAAAGCGGTAGGTGAGGCCATCGGGGCTGATCTCCCAGCGGGTGGCGAGCGCCGGTTCGATATCGAGTTTGCCCTCACCGTTACGCACCAGCCCGTCGTACACATTGACCAGAATACGCGAGTCGTTGGCGGCCGTAGCGACCTGCGGATCCAAAGACTGCGGCTCCGCCACCTGCCCAATCAACAGTGCATCTGCCGGGGTTTTAGCCTGCGCCGGGGCCTGCCACCACAGCGCGCCAAGACAAAGACAGAGCAGGATAAATGATTTTCGCAAAGCTGGCAGCATATCGACCTCGTTGCTAAGTAAACCGGTGATGGACGCCTCAGAAAAAGAATCAGGCGTTGTCCTGTTTATTATTTATGCGTATAAATAAACGTAATTGCAATAATTTATGCGCATAAATTTAACCAGACTGTCACGGAGTGTTTATGACCTTTTCGATCGTAGCGCGAGATCCGCACTCAGGCGCGCTGGGTGTCGCCAGCGCTACCGCAGGCCCTGCCGTGGGTGCGCTGGTGGTGCACGGGCAGGCGCAAACCGGCGCGATTGCCACGCAAGCGATGACCAATCCGTTGTACGGCGAGCAGGGATTAGCGCTGTTGCGGGAGGGATTTGACGCCGCCGCCACGCTGAAAAAATTGTTGGCAAAAGATGCCGAAGCGGTCAGCCGCCAGGTGCTGATCGTCGATAACCGGGGAAATACCGCGCAGTGGAGCGGCGTGGCTTGTGGTGCCTGGGCCGGAAGCATCGCCGGGCAGCAGTGTGTGGTGGGCGGGAATTTGCTGACTGGCGCACAAACGCTGTATGCCATGCTGGAAAGTTATCGTCAGCATAGTGAACTGCCGCTGGCTGACCGTCTGCTGGCGGCCATGAACGCCGGGGCTGAGGCCGGAGGGGACCGGCGCGGGCTGAAATCAGCCGCGCTGAAAATCTGGTGCGACCGCCAGTATGCCAGTGTTGATCTGCGTGCCGACTGGTCGGATGCGCCGCTGGAGACGTTAGCGGAAATTCTGCAACAGACCCGCGCGGCGTCACACGCTAATTTTTTTGCCGCGTTACCGAAAGGGCATCTGCGCTAATCAGCCATAAGATTGCATTATGATGGTGCGCCGAAACGGGGCGCAGCGGCGGTCTCGCCTGGGCCCTGTTACCCCATTCCGCTTATTTTCTCTTTTATTATCATTCGGTAACGTTTTAAAAAGTCTTGAATTATCCTAAATTCCCCCTGTTGGCCCATTTCTTGCTGTCATCACATAGCCAATTTGATTGGCACTACTCTTAGGGGCAACCCCTTTTCAGGGCATGATGGAGACAGTGATGAATCTCAGACGCTTGAAATACTTCGTGAAAATCGTGGATATCGGTAGCCTGACGCAGGCTGCGGAGGTATTGCATATCGCGCAGCCTGCGTTGAGTCAGCAACTGGCGACGCTGGAAGGGGAGCTGAAACAGCAGTTATTAATCCGCACCAAGCGCGGTGTCACTCCCACCGAAGCGGGCAACATTCTTTACATGCACGCCACCACCATTTTACGCCAGTGCGAACAGGCCCACAGCGCAGTGAACTGCGCCGGACAGTCCCTGACGGGGCAGGTATCAGTGGGTCTGGCACTCGGCAGCGTATCGACCAAGCTGGCGATGCCACTGCTCCAGGCCGTGCGTGAACAGCATCCGGGTATTCTGTTGTACCTCAATGAGAATTTCACCTCGACCCTGAGCGACCTGGTGATCGAAGGCCGCATGGACATGGCGGTGCTTTACGATCACCCGCCGGTCAAAGGTCTCTCATTTGTGAACGCTTCGTCCATTGATCAGCCGCTGTCATTAAGCGTCTCCGACCGTCAGACGTTGTCGCAACCCGCCCAGGCAGTACAGAGGATTTTGCTGACGCTGGTAGAGAGGGAGAGCAACCGGGTTGCTGAGCCACTCTTAGCGGTCGGTTGAGTTCAGCTTTGGAAAGCTGAGGGAAACTTTTAACTTCAAATTTAAATTCAAATTCAACTTCAAATTCAACTTCAACTTCAACTTCAAGGTCGTGGGCGTCGGCCCACACCGACGAGGGGGCGGCCAGTCGCCGCCGCCCCCTCGACCCCCGGGCTTTTTCATGAGGCACCGGCAGCTGCGCTGGTCACAATGGCCGTGTTTCAGGGGCAGAAGTGATAGCCGTAAAATGTCAGCCCTTCGGGCTTCCCGGCTGCGGGTTCGAGCCAACGGTAATGATGTTGTCTCTCCACCGACTTGCCGGTGACATTTTGAACGCGGCCGACGCTTTTTCAAATTCAAATTCAAATTCAAATTCAAATTCAGAACCTCATCTGTTTTTGTCTTTTAAAAAGTCCGGGCCGCATTCAAAAATGCCGCCGGAGGAGCGGTGAGAAACGACGAACGGGTTTATCGTGAGTTGGTCCGAACCCGAACGGAGGGGACCGCAACGCGGCGGGATTTTGCGGCTATAACCGCGGTGACTGGAACAGGGCCATCCCGATTCAGCGATAGCGCGCAGTTAAAAAAACGCAGGATTGTTAAGGGCCGCGTTTACGGCCCTTAACCCGGTGTGGGTCGGCGCCCACGACCTTGAATTTGAATTTGAATTTGAAGTTGAAGTTGAAGTTGAATTTAAAAGCGGCTTTGAGGGCCGCCTCCCTCATAACCCGGGTGCTTTCCACATCGACGTCGTCAACTGCCTGTCCACTAGCCCCAGCTGGTCGGCGTAAACCGCCTGCCAGTTACTCTTCTGCAAAAGATAAATCTCATGATTCGCCGCATCCGGCTGGTACTCCCGCTCCCAGCGCACCAGCGCTTCGCCGGTTTCGGCGAGGGTGGAATATAAGCCAGCAGCGACACCGGCGGCGATGGCGCAACCCAGCGCGGTGGCTTCTTTCACTACCGGAACCTTCACCGGCACACCGGTCACATCACTGAGGATCTGACACCATAACTTCCCTTTCGAACCACCACCGGCGAACACCAGCGACCTGGCGCGCACGCCGGAGAATTCGGCGATCAAATCCAGATTACAGGCCGAGACGATTGCCGCATTCTCTTCCAGTGCACGGAACAGCGTTTGTTTATTACAACGCTCAGGGTCTATCGACAAATTGATGAACGACGGTGCCGCGTGATACCAGGTTTTAAAATGCATAGCGTCGGAGAAAATCGGTGTTACGCCCCATGAACCCACCGGCACGCGGGCGGCCATGTCTTCGAGCAGGGAGTAGGTATCAACGCCGAGGCGCTGGGACAGCAGCTTCTCTTCCGAGCAGAAGGCGTCGCGGAACCAGCGCATGGTCAGGCCGGTGAAAAAACTGATGGATTCCGCCTGTGCCATGCCGGGGATCACGTGCGGGTTAATGCGGATATTCATTTCCGGGTCGGTGACCGGTTTTGGCAGGTTCACCACCTGTTGCCAGAAAGTGCCGCCGAGCACGGCCGTCTGCCCGGCGCGCACCACGCCAAGGCCGAGCGAACCGAGCTGAACGTCGCCGCCGCCCATACCCACCACGGTGCCTGGTTGCAAACCGCAGGCGTCTGCCGCCGCCGCTGTGACGTAGCCTAAACGGGTACCGGTTTCGACCACCGGTGAGAGCATATCGGCGCGCAGCCCTGCCATGTCGAGCAGTTCAGGCCGCCAGTTACGGGTCGCCAGATCCAGCATACCGGTGGTCCCGGCGTTGGACGGATCCACCGCCAGTTCGCCGCTCAGCATATACGCCAGCCAGTCGCTGATCATGGTGACGGTTGCCGCCTCGCGGTAAATGTCCGGGCGATGATGCGCTAACCACAGCAGGCGCGGCATGGCGCTCAGCGCCAGCGTCTGGCCGGAACACGTATACACCTCGCGTTCGAATTCAAAATCATGGATCTCTTTCAGCTCGGACACTTCGCGGCTGGCGCGGGCATCGACATTGGCGCAGGCCCAGATCGGCTCACCGGCTTTGTTATACAGTACGATCCCTTCACGCATCGAACAGGCCGCCACGGCGCGAATAGCGGAAGCGGGAAGCCCCGCATTATGCAGCGCCTGACGAATGCACTGGCAGGCCAGCGGCCAGTTTTTTGTCAGATCAAACTCCATGGAACCGGGGACGTCCGGCACCGCCAGATGCAGCCATTCTGCCTGGCCGACGGCGATCTGCTCGCCTTCGAGATTGAAAATCACCGCGCGGATGCTGCCGGTACCGGCGTCCAGCGCCATCAGATAAGAGTGGGAGGAGGTAGGCGAAACAGTCATAGCAGTCTCTCTTTCAGGCTGTTTTCAGGACGCGCACCACACCCTGTGCGGGGCAGTCATGCTCAAACGGCGACGGAGAATGCCTTCGGGCACGTGCGTAACGGTAGATCATTGTTCGTTAACAAAATGTTGTTAACTGTGATGGATATGGCAAATTCTGAATGAATTCCGCTCAAACCATCAAGCTGGCTGTATGAATTAAAAAACTGTGACCGGCGCTCAGGTTTTATCCGCCAGCGCAGACTAGGCTTTTGAACAATATTGAATTTCAACACTATTTATTCTTTCAATGACACCCACTGATACCACGCATGACTTCAACTGATCACTTCAATGCCCCTCACTCCCACGCTGACTTCAGGAGAGACAGACATGGCGGATTTAGACGACATCAAAGACGGCAAAAATTTCGGCATCGGCACGCCGCAAACTCACAGCGCGTTCTTTCTCAAAGGTAGCGGGGCACTTGACTGGGGGATGCAGTCGCGGCTGGCGAGAATTTTTAATCCCTCCTCCGGGCGCACGGTGATGCTGGCTTTCGACCACGGCTATTTTCAGGGACCGACCACCGGCCTGGAACGTATTGATATCAATATCGCGCCGCTGTTTTCCCACGCCGACGTGCTGATGTGTACGCGTGGCATTCTGCGCAGCGTCGTCCCGCCTGCGGTGAATAAACCCGTTGTACTGCGGGCCTCCGGGGGCAATTCGATTCTGGCTGAGCTGTCGAATGAAACGGTGGCGGTGGCCATCGAAGACGCGTTGCGCCTCAATGTCTGCGCGATGGCCGCGCAGGTGTATGTCGGCAGTGAGTATGAACATCAGTCCATCAAAAATATTATTCAGTTGGTCGATCAGGGGATGCGTTACGGTATGCCAACCATGGCCGTGACCGGCGTCGGCAAAGATATGGTGCGCGATCAGCGTTATTTCTCGCTGGCGACGCGTATCGCCGCCGAAATGGGGGCGCAAATCATCAAAACCTATTATGTAGACAGCGGTTTTGAGCGCGTGGCGGCAGGATGCCCGGTACCGATTGTTATCGCCGGAGGTAAAAAATTACCCGAACGCGAGGCATTGGAGATGTGCTTCCAGGCCCTTGACCAAGGTGCGTCTGGCGTAGATATGGGGCGCAACATTTTTCAGTCCGATTCCCCCGTGGCCATGCTCAAAGCCGTGCAGGCGGTGGTGCATAGCCACGCCCGCGCTGACCATGCCTATGAACTGTTTCTTAACGAAAAGGGGTGATTCATGCAAGTGACACTGGTAGAAATTAATGTCAAAGCTGACAAGGTAGACGAGTTCCTTACCGTGTTCCGCGCCAATCATTTGGGGGCGATTGAAGAGCCGGGAAACCTCAGATTTGACGTGTTGCAGGACGAGCAGGAACCGACCAGATTCTATATCTACGAAGCCTATGTGGATAACGCCGCGGTCGCGGCGCATAAGGAAACCCCTCATTATCTTCAATGCGTTGAGGCACTGGAGGGGCTGATGACAGGGCCGAGGAAGAAGACCAGCTTTAAAGGGATATATCCAATTTAAACAGCGTATTCGGTCCGCAGTCCGAACGTCAGTGCGACGCCGAGCGCCTCCTCGGCCCGCACGACGATTCGTCCATCCGCGTCGGTAAAGGAAATCTCCCCCACTTTCAAACTATTACGTACCTGCTCCAGTGACCCGGTCGCGAACTCGAGGGCCACCATGCGGGCGTGGCCGTTTTCGTCTTCCGGCACTTTGCCAAATTCGGCGCTGGCGCGGTCAGGCGTGATGAAACGCACGGTGGCGCGCCCGGCATGGATTTTCCAGCCACCCTGACCGTCGCTGACGACGGCCGGTTTGCCGAACAGCTCGCCGTACACCTGCGCGGCCTGTTGCGGATCACTGGCGGTGATCACAAAGCCGCTGATGTCGGTGACGCCGTTAGGGTGGCGCTGCCATTCGGTGCGCCAGACCAGTTCCGGCGTGACGTGCTGGCAGAAGAAACTGCGGCCATTGGGGACGCGGTCAGCGGCCAGCGGCACGGTGCGGAAACGGGCGTTCGGCTCGGAGCCGTCGTTAAGCTGTACCGGGCGGAAAAACTCCGCCGGGGGTGAACCGGCAATATTCTGCTGCTGCAAATGACTGAACACCGCGTCAGCGTTTTGCGTTTTCCACACCAGCCCGGTTAAACCCAGCGGGGCCTGCCACAGGTCTTTGCGGGTATGTTCGTTGGCGGCTTCATAACCCAGTAGCTCGAGATAGTTCTCGCCAAAGATCGCCAGATGATTGCTTGAGCCGAGCGAATGGTGTCCGCGCGGCGTGAGCTGAAAACCGAGGCGGCGGAACTGCTGCTCGGCGTGGTTGAGCCGGCCGGCAACGTTGACCACCGCGTGATCCAGATGTGGCGTAATGCGTGTTTCTACGGCCGCCGTGGCGTGTTCAGGCGTTGCCAGTTCATTGATAAAAAATTCAGTCATCAAACGGTTCTCCCAGCGTTAACATCAGGCGATTAGCCCAGGCGAAGAAGGCAGCGGACTGCGCCAGATCGACGATCTCCAGCGTACTTAACCCCTGTTCACGCAGGCGGGAAATATGCGTGGGACTGGCGGTCGGCGGTGTGGCAGAGAGCGCGGCGGCGAAGTCGATTTCGGCCTGCCAGCGCGGTGACTGCCCCTGGCTCAGAATGCCACCCGGTGCGGTGTCGATAAGCTTCTGCACATCGTCAATTTGCTTTGACAACTGGCTGGCTTTGCGCGCATGCACTGACGCGCAGTAGATGCAGCCGTTGATTTTGCTGGCGACGGTGGCGGCCAGTTCACGCTCTTTGCGCGGCAGGCCGCCGCTGGTGTAGAAAATGCCTTTGTCGGTCAGCGTGCGTTGTTCAAGTACCGGCAGGTTGCGGCCAAGCAGGCGGAAATAGTCGGAATCCGTATGACCAAAACGCGCCAGAATCGCCTGCTGCCCGGTATCAAACTCGGCCAGTTTTTTCGCGGCGATCCACGGCTCCCAGCCCAACTCTGCCTGCGTAAAGACTTTTGGCGCAGAGCGGCCGCTGTGCGTTTTTCCCTCGGTACGCCAGAAGGCTGCACCGATTGATTTGTCGCTGGAATTTTCCACCGGCTGGCCGCCAATCAGGCGATAACTGCGCAGCACGCGGGTCTGGTAGCTGACAAACGCGATCAGCTGCGACAGCGTGACGATGGCGTCAAAGTTCCAGCCTGCCAGTTGCAAATTTCGCAGATGCGCCGCCGTGGCGCTGGCGGGTTTAAAGCTCAGACGTTCGCCGTGATCGAGTGCGGCCTGCAATCTGTCGCTGTTGCCATCGCCGTTAACGCCCTGTAAACGCTCGGCATAATGCGATGCCAGGGCGTTATCCCCGTGCCAGCGCGCGACGTTTTCGGCGAGCAGGAGGCGTTCGGCGAGCGTAAAATCCACGGCGTCATCCCCGCTGAAAATCGTCTCGTAGCTGCCCTGGGTATGACGGGTGGCGGCGTCGCGGGTTTCGCGCGCCTGCGCCAGTTCGGAACCGGCTTCGATAGCGGCCAGCTGGTCCAGCAGATCGGTGGAATGCGTGGTAGAAGTCATAAGGTTTCCTTAGCAAGTTCTGGCAGAGGGGAAGTCACGGTTTTCGGAGTACGGCGTACCCAGCCCAACGCAGGGGCTACCTGGCGGGCGATCAGTTCAATGGAGCGTAAAATGTACGGGTGCGGCGGATCGATGGAGTGCACCTGGAAAGCCAGATCGGTGACCCGCGCCAGCGCGCTGTCCTGCTTGAGGGAAGTGATGACCTGCTCCGGCGAACCCAGATGCACGTCGAACGCACGAATGTGATCGTCGAGGGTATCGCCCTGTACGGTCTGACCGCTGGCACGGTGATTTTCTGCCTGACGGCGCAGCCCTTTTTCCGCCAAACGGCGCGCTTCGTTGCCGTCTTCGGTCACAAAGGCGGTGCGTGACCCCATAATGCGCGGTTCGACACCGGCGGGCAGGGCGGCGAGATAGGCATCAATAATCGGGTTCTGAATTTCGGCCAGTGTCAGGTTTGGTGCATTGGCCGGGCGCGGCTGGGTGCGTGACAGCATCAGGCCATCGCCCGCCAGCCCCGCCCGTTCGCCGCCTTCAACAGAGAAGGTCGCCTGCCAGATGCGGCCCGCCAGCTGTGGCGCTGCCGGATATAAACGGTTATCGGTACCGGCCAACGCTTCACCGCGCCAGGCCTGAAGTAGCACACGTAAATTCTCACCAAATACCACGCCGCGCTGGCTGCTCTCCAGTCCGAATGGGGGGAATGAGGTCGGTGTGCCGCCGGAGCCTAAACCGATTTCCAGACGACCGCCTGACAGTAAATCCAGCACGGCGGTGTCTTCGGCCACGCGCAGGGCGTTTTCCATCGCCAGCGTGATAACGCCGGTGCCTAAACGAATGAAACGCGTGTGCGCCGCTACCTGAGCCAGAAACACCAGCGGCGCGGGCAGGCCGCCTTCCGCTGCGTGAAAATGGTGCTGCGCAACCCAGGCCGAGTCAAAACCCTGCTGTTCTGCGTGAATAATCTGTTCCGTTGCCAGCCGGTAGCGTTCCTGCGGGCTGGTGTCATCCAGTAAACGGGTAAAGAATCCAAGTCGTTTAGTGCTCATGGTTATTCCTTCAATCTTTTCAGTTATGCAGCGCGATGACGGCCGGAGCCTGGGATCGCATTAATCAGTTCTTTGGTGTAATCGCTGCCGGGACGGGCAAACACCGATTCGACATCGCCGGAATCCACCTGCTGTCCGCGGTTGAGCACCGAGACGCTGTGTGAAATCTGCCGTACGGTGGCAAGATCGTGAGAAATAAACAGATAAGTCAGGCCGAGGGAGTCCTGCAATTCCTGCAACAGGCTGAGGATTTGCGCCTGCACCGTGACGTCGAGCGCCGAGGTGGCTTCATCCAGCACCAGCACCTGCGGCTCGAGGATCAGGGCGCGGGCCAGCGCCACGCGCTGACGCTGACCGCCGGACAGTTCCCGTGGTTTGCGGCTAAGCAGTTCCAGCGGCAGAGCGACCCGTTCAGCAATCTTGTGGACCCGCTGGCGGCGTTCTTCCGTGCTGAGCGGCTCGAAATTCAGCAGCGGTTCTTCAATCACTTTGAACAGCGTTTGTGACGGGTCCAGCGAGGCAAACGGGTTCTGATAGACCAGCTGGATCTTGCGGCGCAGCTGGCGCAGGGCTTCACCTTTAAGCTGCGTGATGTCCTGACCGTCGATAAACACATGGCCGGAATCCGGCTGCTGGAAGCCGAGCAGAATGCGTGCCAGCGTGGTTTTGCCTGAACCGGATTCACCGACTAATGAGTGCGTGGTGCCGCGTGCAATGCTGAAGGAGACGTTATCCACCGCGCGAAACGCCGGTTTACCTTTGCCGCCGAGGGCAAAATCTTTGATGACGTTTTCAACGCGCAGCACGCTTTCGGTTGACGCCGTACGCACGCTGGCGCGGTGTTTGCCCGAAAGGGCTGGGACATCGGCAAACAGCTGGCGGGTATAGTCGCTTTTCGGCGCATTCAGCACCTCGGCGGTGATGCCCTGTTCCTGCACTTTGCCATGACGAAACACCAGCAGGCGGTCGGCACGTTCGGCGGCCACGGCCAGATCATGGGTGACGAACAGTACGGCGGTGCCGAATTCACGGCGCAGTTCGTCGATCAAATCCAGAATGCGTTTTTGCACCGTGACGTCCAGCGCGCTGGTGGGTTCGTCGGCGATGATCAGCGCCGGTTGCAGCGCGATGGCGATGGCGATCAATACCCGCTGTTTCATGCCGCCGGAAAGTTCATGCGGATACTGCTTCGCCCGCAGTTCAGGGTGTGAAAGCCCCACGCGGGCCAGCAGCTCCACCACGCGTTCGTCGCGCTGTTTACGCGGCAGGCGGCGGTGGATGTTCAGAATTTCCGCCACCTGCGCACCGATAGTTTTCACCGGATTGAGCGAACTGGTTGGGTCCTGCGGGATCAGGCTGATGCGCGCACCGCGCAGGGCATCCAGACGGCGCTGTGACCACTGGCTGATATCAATGCCGTTGAGGCGGATGGCGCCCTGTTGCAGGTGGCCGTTTTCCGCCAGCAGACCAATAATGGCCTGCGCGGTGGTGGTTTTGCCCGAGCCGGACTCACCGACCAGCGCCACCACTTCACCCGGATAAATCGAAAACGACACGTTGTGCACCACGGTCTGGCTCTGCGTACCGCTGCTGTAGGCAATAGACACATCTTCCAGCGCCAACACCGGCGTGGCTTCGCCAGTGGCGGTGCGGTTAAGACTCATATTCAGGCTCATCGGCGGCTCCGGCGAAATGACTGGCTGATGCGGTTAGCGGACAACACCACCAATACCACGACGATGCCGGGGAAGGTGGTCAACCACCAGGCGGTGGAGATGTAGTTACGGCCTTCGGCGATCAGTAAGCCCCATTCCGGCGTCGGCGGTGGGGTGCCGTAGCCAAGGAAGCTTAAAGTGGAGATTGCCAGAATCGCGCTGCCAAACTGGAGGGCCGAGAAAGCGATCACGGAGGTCAGTGAGTTCGGTAAAATATGGCGCCACAGCACGGCAGCAAAGGTGCCACCGCTGCCGTAAGCCGCTTCGACATAATCACTGTGCCGCACCAGCACCACTTCGGAACGGGCGAGGCGGGCGAAGTTGGCAATCGACGTCACCCCGACGGCAATCGCTGCATGGACCGTGCCGAAGCCGAGCAAAATAATCACCGACAGCGACAGCAGCAGGCCGGGAATGGACAGCAGCACGTCGACGATGCGCATGACGATGGTATCGGCAAAACCGCCGACCGCGCCGGCGAACAGCCCGAGCGCCGTGCCGAGCACCAGCCCGAGAGCGACGGCCACCAGTGCGCCGGAGAGTGAATGCGACGCGCCGTAAACAATGCGCGCGTAAACATCGCGGCCCAGCTGGTCAGTCCCCAGCCAGTGGCCAGCCTGCGGCGCCAGACGCTGTGCGCCCGCCACCCCTTCGGTTCCGCTATAAGCGGTGAACAGTCCCGGTGCGATGGCCCATAAAATCACCACGATCATCACGGCCCAGGCCAGAATCAACCCCGGCTGAAGGCGGGTGAACAGCCTGCTTCGCGTGGCTGGTTTGGCGACGGGCGCCGCCTGAAGTTGATCAATCGGTAAGCTGCTCATGCATGGGCTCCCGCAGAAGTTTTAAGGCGCGGATCCAGCAACGGAAACACCAGATCAACCAGCAGGTTGATGGCCACAAAGGCGGCGGCGGAGATCACCACAATCGCCTGCAACACCGCGACGTCCTGATTATTCACCGCCTGCTGAGTCAGCTGGCCAAGACCGTTGAGGCCAAACACCGTTTCGGTGATCAGCGCCCCGGCAATCAGTTCACCAAACAGCAGACCGGCAATGGTCAGAGCAGGCAGCAGGGCGTTACGCGCCACATGCCGCCACAGCACACCGCTGCGCGATGCGCCTTTGGCACGGGCCACGGCCACGAACGGCTGGGTCTGCACCTGATCAATACTGCGGATCAGGATCTGCGCCAGCGGGGCAGAAATAGGCACCGCCAGCGTGACGATCGGCAGAATCAGCCCGACCCATTCCCCCGGGTTAATCACCGGGATCCAGCGCAGATGGAAGGAAAAAAACTGGATCAGCGCAATGCCGAGCCAGAAGGTCGGGATGGAGATAAACAGCGACGGCAACGACTGAAACAGCGACTTCAGCCAGCCGAAATGCAGCAGGCTGGAGAGGAAAGCGATGGCGACGGCCACCACCGTCGCCAGCACAAAGCCGAGCACCGCCAGACGCAGCGTCGGTGGGAAGTTGCTGCTTAGCAACTCGGTCACCGGCACCCCTGCCTGAATCGAATAGCCCAAATCCCCGCGCAGGAAATTGCCCAGCGTGTGGAAATACTGCTGCCACACCGGGATGTCCGCGCCATAGGCGGCGCGCATATCCGCGATTTGTGCCGGGCTCAGACCCATATCGGGGTTCTGAAATTTGATCAGGATGGCGTCGCCGGGCAACACCTGCAACAGGATAAAGGAGACGGTAAAGGCCGCCCACAGCACCAACATTGCCTGCCCGATGCGTCCGCTAAAGTATCGGCTCATGATTTACTCCTGCTGATTAATGCTTTTCCAGCCACGCGCCGTAGAAGCTCGGGCGGCCAACCGCTTCAAAGTTGATGCCTTTGAGGTAAGGCGCACCGGCGAACACCTGCGGCTCTTCGAAGATCGGAATCACGTAAGCTTGATCCAGCAGGTAGTTCTGCACGTCAGCGGCCAGTGCCAGACGCTTTTTCGGATCCACTTCGGCGGAGACGGCAATCAGCAAATCATTGAGTTTGTCGTCGCGGAAGTTTTTCACCTTGCTGCTGGAGCCGCCTTTTTGCAGCAGAACGTCGCGGTTGGTCGGGTAGAAGGCGCTTTTGATCACGTCAGGATCGGCGCGGCCCACTTCAACCACGTAAGCGGCGGTTTTTTCCGGGTCAAGGTTATCGGCCACGCGGCTGCCTGCATCACCGGCCAGAATATTGAGTTTGACGCCCACCTGGCTCCACTGTTGTGACACCAGTTGCAGCACTTCTTTGTTCTGCGGCTGTGGCAGGGACTCATATACCGTCAGCGACAACGTTTTGCCGTCTTTCTGGCGAATGCCGTTGGTACCGGCTTTCCAGCCCGCCTCGTCCAGCAGCTTTTTGGCCTGCGCCGGGTCGTAGGTCAGCTTGTTGGCCAAATCGACATAACCGGCGGCGGTTTTCGCCACCACGGAGGTCGCCTGCGGATAGTTTGGTGAGAAGAGGGTATCGACCACCTGTTTGGAGTTGGTGGCATGCAGCAGCGCCTGACGGACTTTCAGATCCGACACCAGCGCGTTATCCGGGCGGAAAGCGATACCGTCGTTAACGCCTTTGGTTGGCGCGGCATAAATCGGGAAGTTCTGGTCTTTGGCCTGCTTCTCGTCATAGGCCTGAACCTGACGGATGAAATCGGCCTGACCGGCCAGCAGCGCACCGATACGTACGCTGTCTTCGTTGGTGACGATCACTTTGATGCCATCAAGATTGGCGCGGCCTTGTTGTTTAAGCTTCGCCGGGCCCCAGTTGTAATCTTTACGTGCGGTCAGATCGACTTCGCGTCCCAACGTCTCTTTGCTGACTACAAACGGGCCGGAGCCGATGATGTGAGTGGCGTCGCCCAGGGAGTCAAAATTGCGGTTCAGGGTACTGAGTGAAACCAGACCGGAACCAATGGTCGCGGTGCCCTGCAGGAAGCCAGGCGAGGATTTCTTGAAGAAGAACTTCACGGTCAGTGGATCAACCACTTCGCTGTGGTCATAGTTGTTGATCACTTCTGACACTGGCAGGTTGTGTTCTTTATTGCCGAGCCCGTAGGTATCAAAGTTTTTCGCCACGGCAGCGGCATCCAGCGGCGTACCGTCAGAGAAGGTTACACCGGGGCGGATTTTAAACGTGTACTCGGTTTTGTCGGCGTTGAAGCTCCATGACTCGGCGATCCAGGGTTCAATCGCCAGTGTCTGCGGATTCTGATAGGTCAGTTTGTCGGTGATCTGGTTCAGGATGCCGCCGTTCGGATAAAACCCGCCCGCCGGTGGATATAAGTTGGTATGTGCCTGTTGCTCTAAATACACCAACGTCCCGCCCTGAACAGGGGTTCCGTCGGCCGCCATGGCAGCGCTGGTGGTAGAAATTAAAAGCCCTAAAGCCAGAGCGCGGGAAACCGCGTTCAAACGGCGAATGTTATGCATTAACGTATCCTTTTTCTTATCGGCAAGTGAACGTCACTGAAGTCTGCCGTAATGGCTTTAGAACTAAAGTGGTGGTTCTATATCAAACCTTTTTAAAAAGGATATAAACGAAGGATTATTGCTATGGATAGCGAGAAAGTGGCAATAGGAATGTATTGAACATTGAGCCATGTTCAGGGGGCTTTGAGCGGCCGCTCAAACTGGCTTTAAAATCTTCAAATTCAACTTCAAGGTCAAGACCGTGGGCTCGCCGCCCACACGGGCCCAAAGGAGGTTTAAACGAACCTCCTTTGGAATCCTGCGTTTTTTTAACTGCGCGCTATCGCTGAATCGGAATGGCCGTGTTTCAGGTATCTCAGTGACAGCCGCAAAATGTCGCCGCTTAGGCGGTGCCTTCGCTGCGGGTTTCGAGCCTAAGGTCTCGAACCGCTTGCTCAGCGCCATTTTTGAATGCGGCCTCGGCATTTTTAAAGATAAACACTGTGTCGGTTTTGACTTTAGAAAAGCTCAGGCCGCGTTCAAAACGACGTCGAGGGAGAGGCGCAAAACCGCGTGGTTTTTTACGCGGGTTGAAGCCCGAACCGAGAGGACCGCGCAGCGGCGGAGTTTGCGGCTATAACGGAAGTACATGAAACACGGCCATTGTGACAAGCGTAGCTGCGGAGTTATTAGCGCAGGGTTCCAAGGGAGGCGCGCGCGTCTCCCTTGGTCGGTGTGGGCCGACGCCCACGACCTTGAATTTGAAGTTGAAATTGAAAGGGGGGTCATTAGGGGTTCAAACCCCTAACCGATCCCTGAGGGAATAATAGGCTGCCCCCAGCATGGTGAAAGGAACCTGCAGGTTCCTCCCGCCGAAGAACGGCATGTGGGGGAGTTTGGCGAAGGCGTCGAAACGTTCGGCGTCGCCGCGCAGCATTTCGGTGATGAGCTTGCCAGCCAGATGGGTGAGGGTGACGCCGTGTCCGCTGTCACCCTGCATGTAATAAATATTGTTTTCGAGCCTGCCGAACTGCGGCATACGCGAGAGCGTCAGCAGGAAATTACCACTCCAGCGGTAGTCAATCTGTACGCCTTTGAGCTGCGGGAAGGTGCGGTAGAGCTTCGGCAGGATAATGGCGTCGATGCTCGGCGGTTTTTTGCCACCATAGGTGACGCCGCCGCCGTACAGCAGCCGGTTGTCGGCAGTGATGCGGAAATAATCCAGCAGGTAATTGCAGTCCTCGACGCAGTAATTATTAGGCAGCAGTGACAGCGCCATGTCCTCTGACAGCGGTTCGGTGGTGACGATCTGCGAGCCGCACGGCATGCTCAGGCGGCTCAGACGCGGAGCCAGGGCATGGCTGAGATAAGCATTGCCCGCGAGTATGACGTATTTGGCTTTTACGCTGCCGGTGGCGGTATGCACCCGTGCCGGGTCGCCGTAGTCGATGTGGGTGACAGCGGAGCGCTCAAAGATGCGTCCGCCGTGACGGCGTATCGCTTCGGCCTCACCGAGTGCCAGATTGAGCGGGTGAATGTGCCCGCCGTTTTTATCCAGCAGCCCGCCAACATAGCGTTCGGTGGCAATTTCGCGGCGGATACCGCTTTCGTCGAGTAGGGTTAATTCGGTATGGCCGTAGCGGTTCCACAGTGTTTGCTGCTGACGCAATTGATTGAACTGTTTACGGCTGAGGGCGGCGAAAATACAGCCAGGACGGTAATCGCAGTCGATGGCGTACTGGTCGATGCGCTGGCGGATGATATTGGCCCCTTCGAACATCATGCTGCCAAGCATATCGGCGGTCTGGCGTCCGTAGCGGTCTTCGATGACGTCAATATCCCGGCTGTAGGAGTTAACCACCTGACCGCCGTTGCGGCCACTGGCGCCCCAGCCGACGCGGGCGGATTCCAGTACCACCACGTCGTAACCGGCTTCAGTAAGGAACAGAGCAGAAGAGAGACCGGTAAAACCTGCGCCGACAATGCAGACATCGCACTGAATATTGTCGGTCAGTTCCGGCCAGGGTTGGTGGTCATTGGCATTGCTGGCGTAATAGCTGTCGACGTGCGCGGAACCGTCAACCGCGGGCAGACTTCGGATCGATCCACTCATGTTTTTATCCTTCTTTCGGTTCCCGTTGTCCGGCCCAGACCGGCGACAACTAGAAGGTATTTTATCCGTCATACTTCAAGCTGCATCTTTGTCGGCGGTGCTCACTCACCCGAATCACTTAATTTACTAAGCTCATCGGGATTATGAGCCTCATTTCTGAGGCTCACCCTTCGGGCCGGCGCTAGCGCCGTTCAAACCGGCTATGGCCAATTTGCCTTTCTCTTGCCGCCTCGATGCCCCTCGAATTATTTTGGGTACAGGGGTATGTGCGCTGACTATTCGGCAAATACGCGTCGAAATATTGCTAAAAGTGTGCGTAATAGCCGTATTAATGGTGTAACTCTGTCCCGCCCGCAGCGGGTAACTCTGACCTCCAACCGTGAGCACAATCTCACCTTCGAGCAGAGTGCCAACCTCCTCACCCTGATGCTTAAATTTATCGCCTGTCGTGCTGCCGGGCTGGTAGGTTTCGAGCAGCATGACGACCGCGTGTGAAGGCGTGCCGTTATGCACCATTTTCATGGAGACACCGCGGCTGCCAATCTCGATTAAATCTGCCGAATTGATCACCACGCGCGGCGTATCACTGTTGTTCTCTTCGGCGAAAAATTCCGACAGCGACAGCCCGTACACCCGCAATAATTTTTGTAGCGTACTGACCGCCGGGCTGACCTTATCTTGTTCGATAGTGCTGATGGCGCTGTGCGTCAGGCCAGATAGCTCAGCGACTTTGCGCTGGGACAGACCGAGATGCTGGCGGATGGCGGAAAGCCGGCGACCGGGCGCCAGACTGACTTCGCTCATACAGCGAGTTCTCCGCGCCCACGGATGCCGTGATGATTTTTACGACAGGCATCCACAAAGGATTCAAACAGCTGGCGTGAAACTGCATCGGTCAGGCTGTGCCACTCCGGGTGCCACTGCACGCCGAGGGCAAAGGGATGATTACGCACGCTGACGGCTTCCACCAGATTATCCGGCGCGCGGGCTTCGATGGTCAGCTCTGCGCCCAGACGTTTGGCCCCCTGACCATGCAGCGAATTGACCTGAAACTGTTGATAGTCGGGCAGCAATTCCGCCAGCAGACCGCCTGGTTCGATCTGCACCGGATGCACTAAATTATACTGTTCGTCATGCGGCAGGGAGGTATCTTCCCGGTGATCCATATAGCCCGGCTGCTCTTGTACTTTGCGGTACAAACTGCCGCCGGTGGCGACGATCAGCTCCTGCATCCCCCGGCAGGCGGCGAAAAGCGGGATCCGCTGATCCAGCGTGGCACGGATTAATGCCATGCTGAGTTTGTCGCGACCCGGATCGGCAAGGGGTTCAATGCCGTCTTCGCCATATAAATGGGGTTCGATATTGCTCGGGCTGCCCGTCAGGAAGATGCCGTCGAGGCGTGACAGAACCTCGTCGATCGCCCCTTCACGCGAAGCCAGTTCGTGGGGAAGACAGACGGGTAAAGCATTGGCGTTGAAGATGGCGTCGAGATACTTCTCATGCACCGTGAGTGCCGGATTCTCGTCGATAGAGTTCTCACACATCACTACCCCAATGATCGGTCTGAAGCTCGTTTCTTTTCTGGCTTGCGCCGTGGAAAATATATTGCCCATGTTACCGCCTCGTTGAGTTGTTTGAAGGGTTGAAATGCCGCGCCTTGTCGCTTTCGCCGTTCAATTTAGTTGACGTTACTCTTCTAAAACTAGCAGCGGAAGGGGGCTTTTTCAAACCGGTTTGTAACGAAACTGTTGCGGTTGCAAAACAATTCCGATGAGTCTAGGGTTATTGATGAGACTAATGTTTGAACATCATGTGAGGTGTTCCATCAATAGATGAAGTGTTGAAAGAAAGTGCGTTGATAGAAACAGAACGTTCTAAACGGCGGGGCATCATGGTGGTGCCAGAGTCGCCAAAAAGGCAAACGGTGGAAATCCTATGCAATCGATCATGCTTGAATCAAACAGTTCCGAAGTTGAAGACTTCGCTGCACACGGCGAAGAGAAGCGAAGCAGCGCGTTCCAGGATGAAGTTACTCAATACCTGGAGCGTCAACCCCTCACACTTCATATCGATGTCCTCCTCACAGATTTAAACGGCAGTTTCCGCGGCAAACGCATCCCCGTTACAGCGCTTAGAAAAATTGAAAAAGGCTGCTACTTCCCTGCCTCTGTGTTCGCCATGGATATTCTTGGCAACGTGGTGGAAGAGGCCGGTTTAGGCCAGGAATTAGGCGAGCCCGACCGCATCTGTTTACCCGTCCCCGGCACGCTTGCGCCATCTGCATCTGACCCCGAACACATCGGCCAGTTGCTGTTGACCATGCTTGACGAAGATGGCACTCCCTTTGACGTTGAACCCCGCAATGTGCTGAATCATTTGTGGCAAACATTGCGCCAGCGGGGATTATTCCCGGTGGTAGCGGTAGAGTTGGAGTTCTATCTGCTCGACAGGCAGCGAGATGCCGAAGGTTATATTCAGCCGCCATGCACCCCAGGGACCAACGAGCGTAATATCCAGACTCAATGCTATTCGGTGGATAATCTCGACCATTTCGCCGACGTTCTCAGCGATATTGACCGCCTGGCCCATATTCAGGGTTTACCGGCCGACGGCGCAGTCGCCGAGTCTTCGCCCGGTCAGTTCGAAATCAACTTGCACCACAGCGACAATGTTTTGCGCGCCTGTGATCACGCGCTGGCCCTGAAAAGGCTGGTGCGTCTGGTGGCGGAAAATCATGATATGGACGCCACCTTCATGGCTAAGCCGTATGACGAACACGCGGGCAGCGGTATGCACATCCATCTGAGCGTACTTGATGACAATGGAAAGAATCTGCTGGCCGACGGCGAAGGAGAAGATTCCGCGCTGATGAAACGTGCGCTGGCCGGGATGCTCGCCCTGATGCCCGCCTCAATGGCGGTGCTGGCACCGAACGTCAACGCCTTCCGCCGCTTCCAGCCGGGGATGTATGTGGCGACGCAAGCCTCTTGGGGGCACAACAACCGCACCGTGGCGCTGCGCGTACCGTGCAGTGGAACCGCCGATCACCGCGTGGAATACCGCCTGGCGGGCGCTGATGCTAACCCATATCTGGTGGTCGCCAGCGTACTGGCCGGGATGCTGTATGGCCTCGACAACGATCTGCCGCTGCCTGAACCGGTTACCGGCAATGGACTGGAGCAGGAAGGGATCCCGCTGCCGATCCGCCAGAGCGATGCACTGATGGAGTTCGACCAGCAACCGGCGTTGAAAAAATACCTTGGCGATCGTTTCTCACGGGTTTACCACGCCTGTAAATCGGGCGAGCTGTTGCAGTTCGAGCGGCGCGTTACCGAAACTGAAATCGACTGGATGCTGCGTAACGCCTGATCGGGCGGGGAGAGGCGCCGATGAGTCAAACTAATCTGCACTGGCAACAACGTCGTGAACATGCCGTCACAGGAGGTGTCGGCAATTCATTACAGGTGTATATCCACAAAGCACTGAATGCCGAACTGTGGGATGTCGAAGGCAAGCGCTATATCGACTTCGCCTCCGGCATTGCGGTGCTTAACACCGGCCATAATCATCCGAAAGTCATTGCCGCCGTCTTGGAGCAATTGACCCGCTTTACCCATCCCTGTTTTCAGGTCACGCCCTACCCGGAATATGTCGAACTGGCCGAAAGGCTCAATGCGTTGGTGCCGATCAGTGCACCGACGCAAACCCTGCTGATGACCACCGGCGCGGAAGCGGTGGAAAACGCCATTAAAGTGGCGCGTATTGCCACCGGGCGCAGCGGGGTGATCGCCTTTCGCGGCGGATTCCACGGGCGCACGTTATTAGGCATGGCGTTGACCGGCAAAATGGTGCCGTACAAGCAGGGTTATGGCCCATTCCCCGGCGGTATTTTTCACGCGCCTTACCCCAACGCCTATCACGGCGTGAGCGATGAGCAATCTCTGCAAGCCATCGAGGATATTTTTGCTGCCGATATCTCCCCGGATGACGTGGCGGCGATCATCATCGAACCGGTGCAGGGTGAGGGCGGTTTCTATGCCGCATCCGCCGGTTTCCTGCAAAAATTGCGGGAGATTTGCGACCAGCACGGCATTGTGTTTATCGCCGATGAAATTCAAAGCGGGTTCTGCCGCACCGGTAAAACCTTTGCCATTGAGCACAGCGGCGTGGAGCCGGATTTGGTGACGATGGCGAAAAGTCTGGCAGGGGGCTTTCCGCTCTAGGCGGTAGTCGGGCGTAAACGTTTGATGGAGAAAGCCCGACCGGGCGGGCTGGGTGGTACTTACGCCGGATCCCCGGTGGCCATTGCCGCCGCACTGGCGGTGACCCGGCTCATTGACGACGAACAGCTCAACGAAAAGGCCCAGCGTTTGGGGCAGCAGCTGTTCAGAGCATTGCACGCAATGGCAGAGCATCACGCCTGTATCGGTGACATTCGCGGTGTGGGAGCGATGGTGGCCATGGAGTTGGTTAAACACGGTGATGCCAACCAGCCGGACAAGGCCCTGACCCAGGCATTAGTGCAGCAGGCGGGGAAAATGGGGTTGGTATTATTATCCTGTGGCGTGCGTGCAAATGTGGTGCGTTTATTGATCCCGCTCACCGCAGAGAAAGAAATTGTCACTGAAGGCCTCAAAATCTTGTCATCAGCCCTCGAGTTAGTGCAAAATGCGCCTCATGCAGAATAACCGACGCTTTAAGGCGCCGGTTATTTTTTTTGCATTGTACGGTATGCAAACTAATTCAACAGAGGCCGGACCCAGATCCGGATAGATAACCAGGTTCGTGTGCGACCCCCAATCAATAAACGGTCGCCACTATGAGGAAATGTATCATGGGGCAATATTTTAAACCTGTACCGGTGCCCGCCGGTATCTTTATCAGCTGCGGCAAACTGCGCTCAGCCTTTATGTCCGTGTTCAGCGATGTAAAGATCAATCCCCCGTTTCCTGGTTATCCAACACGAAGTCAGCCCTGTACTTTGCGCACGGAGGTGTTTACGCACCCGGTGCTTGCAAATCAGGGAGGACTGAGCCATGTCTGTTAATGTCTCGACTGCCGCTGCGGCCACCAATCGCGTACAGCTGCGTAAAACCCTGACCCTGGTTCAGGTTGTGATGATGGGCCTGGCCTATCTGCAACCGATGACCATTTTCGATACCTTCGGTATTGTGTCTGGTCTCACCGACGGTCACGTTGCCACCGCGTATATCTTCGCGCTGGTGGCCGTACTGTTTACCGCCGTGAGCTATGGCAAACTGGTGAAACGCTTCCCGTCTGCCGGTTCTGCTTACACCTATGCGCAGAAAGCCATCAGCCCGCACGTGGGCTTTATGGTCGGCTGGTCATCCCTGCTGGACTACCTGTTCATGCCGATGATCAACATCCTGTTGGCAAAAATCTACCTGGAAGCCATCTTCCCGGGCGTGCCGTCGTGGATATTTGTCACCGCGCTGGTGGCGTTGATGACCGCGTTTAACCTGCGTGGCATCAAGGTGGTCGCTAACCTCAACAGCATCATCGTGGTGGTTCAGGTGGCCATTATGGTGGTGTTCATGGGGCTGCTGATCCATGGTGTGTATATGGGTGAAGGCGCAGGTACGCTGACCAGCACCAAACCGTTCTTCAGTGAAAATGCGCACGTCGTGCCGATGATCACCGGGGCGACCATCCTGTGCTTCTCATTCCTGGGCTTCGACGGTATCAGCTCACTGTCTGAAGAGACGCCGAACGCCGGTAAAGTGATTCCGAAAGCGATTTTCCTGACCGCGCTGATTGGCGGCGTGATTTTCGTGGTGGTGTCGTACTTCCTGCAACTCTATTTCCCGGACATCTCGCGTTTCCATAACCCGGACGCGTCACAGCCAGAAATCATGCTTTACGTGGCCGGTAAATTCTTCCAGTCCGTGATCCTGTGCTTTAGCTGCGTGACCGTTCTGGCCTCTGGCATGGCGGCACACGCGGGCGTTTCCCGCCTGCTGTATGTGATGGGCCGTGACGGCGTATTCCCGGAGAAAATTTTCGGTTATGTGCACCCAAAATGGCGCACCCCGACCTTCAACGTGGTGTTAGTGGGTGTGGTTGCGATGTCCGCCGTGACCTTTGATTTGGTGACCGCAACGGCGCTGATTAACTTCGGTGCGCTGGTGGCCTTTACCTTCGTTAACCTGTCGGTTATTTCGCAGTTCTATATCCGCGAGAAGCGTAATAAGACCGTCAAGGATCACATCAACTATCTGGTTCTGCCGGTGATTGGTGCACTGACCGTTGGCGCACTGTGGCTGAATCTTGAAGTCAGCTCAATGACGCTCGGCCTGGTCTGGGGCTCGATTGGCCTGTGCTATCTGGCCTTCATCACCAATCTGTTCCGGCAGAAGCCGCCGCAGATGAGTGGCGAGATCATGCCAGAGGCATAAAAATGTGAGGGACCCGCAAGGGTCCTTTTTTTTTGCTCTTTGGAAAGAGCAGGAAACGGTTTTGGTTTCAAACTATCACTTCAAATTCAAATTCAAATTTGAATTTGAATTCAAGGTCGTGGGCGCCGGCCCACACCGGCTCGGGGGGTCGCGCGCGTCCCCCCGAGACCCCCGCGCTATAAACAACAGCAGCTTCGCCGGTCACAATGGCCGTGTTTCAGGTGCCACAGCGATAGCCGTAAAATATCAGCCCTGCCGGGCTTCCCGGCTGCGGGTTCGAGCCAACGGTAAAGATGTTGTCTCTCCACCGACTTGCCGGTGACATTTTGAACACGGCCGAAGCTTCTTTAAATTCAAAATCAAAACCTACGTGGTATTGACCTTTAAAATGTCGAGGCCGCATTCAAAAATGCCGCCGGAGGAGAGGTGGAAAACCGCGCGTCTTTTTGCGCGGGTTGTAACCCGAACGGAGGGGACCGCAACGCGGCGGGATTTTGCGGCTATAACCGCGGTGACTGAAATGCGGCCATTGTGACCAGCGCAGCTGCTGTTTTTAAAAAAGCCCGGGATTCCAAAGGGCGGCGGCGATTGGCCGCCCTTTGGTCGGTGTGGGCCGACGCCCACGACCTTGAATTTGAATTTGAATTTGAATTTAAAGATTTAAAAGCGAAAGCCGTGCTTACGCCACCAGCCTCTTCCCGTAGTCGAATAGCGCCTTAAGAAGCGCCGTCTTCTCGGCATCCTCCTCGTACAGGTTGTACAGCGATTCGAGCTGCAAAATGTAGTCCTGTACCCGTTCGGCGTTGAGTTTTTCCTGGCGGTGTTCACGCCAGCGGCGCTGTTCGGCGTCGGTCAGGGTGGCGGGGAAATTGCGGGCGCGGTAGCGGAACAGCAGCGTTTCGATGCGGGAATCGTTGAAGGTCAGATCCAGCGAGGGCAGATTCTCGGGTTTGGTTTCCAGAATGATACGCATCGCGGCGCGATCGGCGTCGCTGAAAAATCCGTCGTACAGGCGGGCATCGACGTCGTCGGAGCCTTTGAACGGCTCGGCGTCGGCATACAGCGCCACCACTTTTTCCCGCACCTGAGAATTCTGGCGCAGCAGCTGCAAGTTTTGCAGGCAGCGCTCACGATCGATACCCAGACGTTCGGCGTTTTCCGGCAGCAGCGTTTTCGCCGGGGCCAGCACCGGGCACTTATTAATGTGCAGCAATTTAATGGGCAGCGGCGACTGACCCGGCTCGAGCGCATCGCGGCGGGTGTACAGCCGTTCGCGCATCTGTTCGGCATCAAGTTCAAGCAGGGGCGTCATGTCACCGCCCAAATCACAAACAATCACCGCATTTTTGTTCTCAGGGTGCCACGCCAGCGGCGCTACCCAGGCGGTGTTGCCGCGTGCTGCGCCAAACATGCCGGACACATGCACCAGCGGCGTCATGGCAGGAATGTCGATCAGTGCGTTGATTTTATGCTTATTACGGTGCTCAAGCAGGAAGTCGAACAGACGCGGCTGCGCCTGTTTCACCAGCCTGGCCATGGCGATGGTGGCGTAAACGTCGGCCATCGCGTCATGGGCATTTTCGTGTTCGATGCCGTTGGCTTTGGTCAGATGTTCGAGGCGGAAACTCGGGAAGCCGTCATCGTTTTCCGGCCAGTTGATGCCGTCCGGGCGCAGGGCGTAACAGGCACGCATCACATCCAGCAGATCCCAGCGGGAATTGCCGTATTGCCAGCTGTAGGCGTAAGGATCGTAGAAGTTACGGTAAAAAATATTGCGGCTGACTTCATCATCAAAACGAATATTGTTGTAGCCGACAATACAGGTTCCCGGCACGCTGAACGCTTTGTGGATTTGCGCGCTGAACTCCGCTTCGCTCAGCCCTTTCTCCAGCGCCAGCTGTGGTGTGATCCCGGTGATCATCACCGCTTCGGGTTCAGGCAGATAGTCGTCAGACGGGCGGCAATAGATCACCAACGGCTCTTCGATGATGTTGAAATCCTGGTCGGTGCGTACACCGGCGAACTGCGCAGGGCGGTCCAGCGCCGGGTTCTTGCCGAAAGTCTCGTAGTCATGGAAGTAGAAAGTTTTTTGCGGCTTGTCTGACATTGCGGAATTGACCCTTAATCGCGGCTGGTTGTAATGATATGGCATAGCGAACAGCCGGTAAGGATAACATTCAGCGGTAAGATGTCATGAGGAAATCATGAAAGCGGAAGAGCCTTCTGGATATTTTCCTGTCTGGCGTTAAACTTCGGAGGTTTTTATTCATTTAACAGGGAAGCTAAACATGTCCACTATGTCAAAAATAATGATCATACCCATGGCTCTGGCAGTATTTATTCTGCCTGTTGATGTCGCTAATGCACAGGTTGTATCAATGAAAGAATACAATCCAGTAATGCTTAATCTGGCGACGCTTTTTGATTTTGATGCCTTTCGTGGGCCGGTCAGAACGTTTGAATCTACGCTGAAGGATGCCGATGGTAAGACAGTATTTCGGGCATCGGGTGCTTTTAATCAACAAGGCTGTATTGAATATTTCAAAACCGAAGATGGGAAGGGAGTTAATCACGACTACAAACGTTCTGGAGACAGGCTCGTGAGTCAAATAAATCATCAGGACGTGATGACGTTGACTAAGGATTGTTTACTGGAAAGTAACACCACAAATGGAAGTACAATGACTTACACCTATGATGCTAATAAATTGATGCATCAGATTCTCCTTCAACCTAGTAATACACTTCTCTCACTCCATCAGTACAACAGTAATCATCTACCCACAGATATCCGTTTTTTTATAAATGGAATGACCGCATCCCGCATGGAGATTACTTATGAAGATGAAAAGAATAGGCCCTATGACTATATTTTGAAGCAAAGCTACACAATAGGTAACGGGGAATCTTATATGAAACGGAAATGTCAGTATGATGTGTACGCCAACCCAGCCTCTTGTACGTTAACAATGGCAAAAGATAAGGATTTCAGTGAAATAACTTGGGTAAGACACGTTCATTCTGTTGCAACGTGGTTTGAGTAAAATTGTAGAGCGAAGATGTTTTCCTCCATTATCCTTGATAAAACCACGGTGATCCTCTCTGACAACTCGGCTAAACTAGCTGCCTTTGATTCTTCTGCCACTTCATGGGTATCGCATGCATGCGTCTTGACAAGAAAATCTCGCCGCTCGACAACGTGATTTACAGCCATTACCGCATCACCCATGCGCTGCGTATTGCGCTGGCATTCATCCTCACTTTTTTGATCGTACGCCTGACAGCAATCCCCGAAGGCACCTGGCCTCTCATCACTTTGGTGGTGGTGATGGGGCCGATTTCATTCTGGGGCAATGTTTTACAGCGCGTCTCTGAGCGTATCGCCGGAACGGTGTTTGGTTCGGTATCTGGGTTGATTGCGCTGTGGCTGGAGCTCTATTCTTTCCCGCTGATGCTGGCGTGGTGCGGCATTGTGATGTTCGCCAGCGGCTATCTGACACTCGGAAAGCGGCCCTATATGGCACTGTTGATCGGCGTGACGCTGGCGGTGGTGTGCGGAGCCGGGCCGGGCGATATGACGACGGCGCTGTGGCGTTCGGGCGATGTGGTGTTTGGCTCGCTGCTGGCACTGTTCTTTGCCAGTATTTATCCGCAGCGCGCCTTTATTCACTGGCGGATGCAGATGGCCGACTACCTGATGTCGCTCAATAAGCTCTACAGCGCCTGGCTGTCGCCGAACATGCTCGAACGCCCGCATTTGCAGGGCAAGCTGAAAACCGCCATGACCCAAATGGTGAAGATGCGCGCGCTGTTCGCGCCGGCCAGCAAAGAGTCCCATATTCCCCGCGAAGTGTTCGACGCGATCCAAACCCTCAGCCGCAACCTGTTGTGTACGCTGGAGTTATTGGCTGATGCTTATTGGAGTTCACGCGAAAGCCACTATCTCCTGCTCAATGCCCGCACGCTGCGCAGTGCCCAGTTGCTGATGCTCAATTCCCTCGAGCAATTAAGCGATATGCTGCTAAACGGTACCAGAGAGGATGAGTCGGCGCTGAATCATCAGCTCAATGAATCCGCCGAGGAGCTGAAACAGCTGATGCAAGAGATGAACACCAGCCAGCATCTGGAAGCGCCTATTTATGGTTATGTCTGGCTGAGCATGCAGGTGGCCGAGCAACTCAAGTCATTGGGTGACCTGATCACCATGACCATGCGCAAAGAAGAGGCGCTAAATGGGGTCAGTGCGGTGCCGAAAGCGTGAAGGAATTTTTGTCTGCCCGCTAAAACGGGTAAGATAAGCGAATTGGACTTTCGTTCTGAACGCGCAGGAATTTCCTGCTACGCTGTAACCAACGTTCCGGGCTGTCAGTCACTGAATCTGTGTAACTTAATCGAAGGTGTTAAAATGGACAATATCAACAAGCCGAGCTTCCATGACGTTCTGGAGTTTGTACGAGTTTTCCGCCGCAAAAACAAACTGCAACGCGAAATTGCCGACAACGAAAAGAAAATCCGCGACAACCAGAAACGCGTTCTGCTGCTCGACAACCTGGGTGATTACATCAAACAAGGTATGAGCGTTGACGAAATTCAGGCCATCATTGCCAGCATGCGTGGCGACTATGAAGACCGCGTTGATGATTACATCATCCGCAATGCTGACTTGTCTAAAGAACGCCGTGAAATGTCGAAAAAGCTGAAAGCGATGGGCGAAATCAAAGCCAACGAAAGCAAATAAGCGTCGTTTTTCAGACAGTGATTCGTATTAAAAAGGCCCCGTCACGGATGTGATGGGGCCTTTTGCTTTTGTGAGGGATCATCTGAAGGCTAGACTGTCTGCACTTTCCCTTCCTGAATTGAAGGTTCATTTTCCAGCCGCTGGCGGCGACGCAAATTCGGGAACCATGCCATCCACAGGCCCACCACGATCAACGTCCCGATCCCGCCTATCGCCGCAGCAGGCACCGCTCCCATCCACGCCGCAAGTAAACCTGATTCAAATTCACCCAGCTGATTCGACGTGTTGATAAAGATTGAGTTGACCGCACTGACGCGCCCACGCATCTCATCGGGGGTATCGAGCTGAACCAGCGCACCGCGGATCACCATGCTCACCATGTCGAAACCGCCGAGGAAAAAGAGCGCAATCATCGACAACCACAACGTGGTGGAGAGCGCAAAAACCAGCGTTGCTGCACCAAAACCGGCCACGGCCGCGAACATGACCATCCCCACATTGCGGGTCAATGCGCGTCGACTAAGCCAGAACCCGACCAGCAATCCGCCGACGGCAGGTGCGCCGCGCAGCAGGCCCAATCCCCACGGGCCCGTGTGCAAAATGTCCTTGGCGAAAATGGGCAGCAGGGCGGTGGCTCCCCCCAACAGCACGGCAAACAGGTCCAGCGAGATCACGCCCAGCACATCAGGCCGGTTACGGATAAAGCGTATTCCGGCAAACAGCGTCGCGAAGGTGGCCGGCACGCGCTGTGGCGGCGCCTGTTCGTACTGCAAGCGGCTGACCATTACAATCGACAGAAAATAGAGCAGTCCGCAGGCGAGATAAACCACGCCTGAGCCTGCAATATATAACAATCCACCGATGGCCGGACCGACCATCGCCGCCGCCTGACCCGATACTGCGTTGGCTGCCATAGCGCGGGCCAGCAGGTGCGGTGGCACCAGTGCGGGCAGCATCGACTGCATCGACGGCGCTTCCATTGCTTTGGCAATGGCGATCACAAACACCAGCCCGAGGATAGTCAGCTCATTCACGTGGTGAGTGAATGTCAGCACGCCTAAAGCGACAATCGCCAGCCATTCGGCAATTTGACCCCACAGCACCATGCGTCGACGGTCAAACTGATCCGCCATATGCCCTGCGAACAGCGCCAGCGTTACCGAAGGCAGAAACTGCGCCAGACCGATCAACCCGAGATCTAACGCGCGGCCGGTGATCGAATAAATTTGCCAACTCACTACGATGGACAGCATCTGAAAACCAAAGCTTGACCCGGCTCTGGCTACCCAAAAAGCGACAAAAGAGCGGTGTTGTAATAATGAATCTGAGGTAACGCCGGTAGGGGGCATAACACATTCCTGATGATCACTATTTTTGTTCTGGCCGTGTGGATAAGGGGAAATCCCATGGTTAGCCGGAAGCTTATTAGGGTTATTAATAGTGGGTTAATTATACAAGGAGAAACTTTTAGCATGAAAAAACGAGGGCGGATACCTTCTCAGTCATGCAAATTACGCGGGGATGTTTCACCTTGTGGCCATCAGGCAAAATGATAGGAAGGATTCGGTATTACAGCATTTGAGTTAACTCAGCACCCGCACCGGTTCTCCGGCCAAAAATGCCTCAATATCGTCCACGGCCTCGGTGAAATAGGTCTGATAATTACTGTCGGCAACGTATCCCAGATGCGGTGTCGCCAGTACATTAGGCAGGGTGCGCAGCGGGTGGTTGGCGGGCAGGGGTTCAACGTCAAATACATCCAGACCTGCACCGCCTATTTTGCAGGCCTTGAGAGCGGCAATCAGCGCGGATTGATCGACAATCGCTGCGCGCGAGGTGTTAATCAACAGTCCTGAGGGTTTCATGAGTGCTAAGTCGGCAGCATCCAGCAGCCCTCGGGTGCGCTCACTGAGCACCAGATGAATTGACACGACATCGCTGGTGGCTAACAGCGCCTCTTTGCTGGCAGCAAAATCAACACCGCATTCAGCCGCACGTTCGGCGGTCAGGTTCTGGCTCCAGGCCACGACATGCATACCGAAGGCCTGGGCGATCACCGCCATCTTCTGCCCAATTTTCCCAAGCCCGATCAACCCCAGACGTTTACCGCTCAGACCAAAACCGACCGTATTTTGCCACGGGCCGTTATGGCACAGCGCGTTGTTTTCTTCCACCAGATGCCGTGCCAGCCCGAGGATCAGCGCCCAGGTCATTTCCACCGGCGCACTGCCGCCGCTGCCGGTTCCGCACACCGTGACACCGCGAGATTTGGCCGCAGCCATATCAATGGAAGCATTGCGCATGCCGGAGGTGATCAGCAGTTTGAGGTTCGGCAGGCGGGCGAGCAGGGAGGCGGAGAACGGGGTGCGTTCGCGCATGATAATCACGATCTCCGCATCAATAATCGCCGCTGCCAGTTCTGTTTCATCCGCAATATGCTCGCTGAGAACCTGCATTTCCACTCGCTCTTTGAGCGGCGACCAGTCGGCAAAAGACAATGCCACATGTTGGTAATCATCGAGAATGGCACAGTGAATTTTGGCTGACATGGGCGGTTCCTTATTGGAAAGAGATGATTGGGCTGAGAGTGAGTTATAGCACCCGTATTTCCAAAAGCAAAAAGCCGCTCTGAATCACCAGAGCGGCTTTATAACAACACCCGATATAACCGCATCTATTGCCCGCCGGTGTGTGAACCGAAAGAGCATGAGACGTCAGGGAGCTGATCGTCATCATGCTGACACGCGGCAAACACCCGAAAGGTGGTACACATCATCATCACCAACGAGACTAATGACAGAATCTTATTCACCTTAAACTCCCTTTAAGTAAGTTGAGTGACGTTGCCATTAGGTTATGAAAACTAATGGTTGAGTCTGAATTTTATCAGTCTGCGGGCAGGGATAGGGTGCGGTATATCTCTTTTTAGAAAGTAAAATTAACTACTTAAGTAAACAAGTCAGCGGGTTTTGTAAAGAGGTCGCGTGACATGAACCGGGGATCCGGTAATGATTCAGGTGCTACGGGCTGCCGCCGTCACCCCCGGGTCCCCGATGTAAAACCATGCGTTCTGGCTCCCCACACGGTGACCAAACCCGTGATCAGCAGAGCAAGTACTGTCCATGGAAATGCGCCGATGCCGACATTCTGCAACAGCAGACCGCCGGTAATACCGCCGCCCGCGATAGCCAGATTCCACGCCACCACAATCATCGACTGGGCGACATCGGCATCCACGCCCGCCGCATCTGCCGAGGCGGTTTGCAACAATGCGGGCGCGCCACCAAAGGTCAGCCCCCATAGCGTCATGCTGGCATAAACCACCAGCGGAGAGCTGCCCGACACGCCCCATGCCAGGACAGCCAGCGCAAAACCGGCCAGACTTAATAACACGGCGCGCCGCAGCCAGCGGTCAACCACGACGCCGACGAGCCAGATGCCGCCGAGAGCACTGAGTCCAAAGACCAGCAGAACGCTATCGACCTGAGCTGTCAGACCCGCAGGCGCAAGCAAGGGGGTGATATACGTGTAAAGAATATTGTGCGCCAGCACCCAGACCACAATGACAAACAGGATTGGGCGCAGGCCGGGGGTGGTCAATACTTTGCTCACGGGTTGGCCCTCCTGCGACAACTGCCCAGGGAAATCTGGCACTTTCAGCATCACCCAGCCCACCAGGAAAACGGTCAGCAGCGACATCAGCCCAAAGACCATCTGCCAGTTGAGCTGGCCGCCGAGCCATGTTCCGAGCGGCAGACCAATAGCCAGTGCGACCGGCGCGCCGATCATAGCCACCGCCATGGCTCGGCCCTGTAACTGCGGCGGGACCATGCGCCGGGCATAACCTGCTAATAATCCCCATGCCAGACCGGCAGCCGCACCGGCCATGAAACGGGCTGTCATGATCACTATCAGGTCTGAGGAGAGTGCGGTGAGCGTATTGAAGGCCAGAAACCCAAGGATGGCGGCCAACAGGGCTGAACGGCGTCGCCAGCGGCGAGTCAGGGCGGTTAACGGGATGGCCGCCAGCAGTGATCCCAGCGCGTATGACGTCACCAGTTGCCCGGCAAACGACGGTGAAATATTCAGACCGTGGCTAATCTGCGGCAACAGTCCGGCGGGCAAGGTTTCGGTCATGATGGCAATAAAACCGGTCATGGCGAGCGCCAATAATCCTGAAATCGGCAGGGGAGATTTCATTTTGCAACGCCCGATGTGACGCCGTAGACCGCGTCACGTAAGTCAGTGACAAACTGGCCGGACATCCCTTCATACAGCGTATTGGTCAACGCCACCACGCTCAGTTCTTGTGTCGGATCGACGAACCATGAGTGGCCATAAGCCCCTCCCCAGCGCCAGGTGCCGGGGGATTCCGGCGAGGCGATGGCCTGCGGGTCACGCAAAATGGAGAAGCCTAATCCGAAGCCGCAGGCGGGGAGCTGCGCAATGTCCCGGCCACTGGTTTGGTCGCGGCCCATTTGTGCGACGAGATCTGCCGGCAGCAGCGGGGCACCGCCCTGACGCAGGACTTCCAGTAGCCGCATCAGATCACCCGCACTGCCCACCATTCCCGCGCCACCCGACGCAAAAGCCTGAGGATCTAAGGCTCTGGCGGGGGAATAAGGAATGCCAACCGTTCCCTCAAATGGCGCAACGATTTCCCCTTCCTGCAAAATATGCGGGGCTGGCGTATCACTCACATAAGCCTGGCTCAGACGGGCCACATCGACGGCGGTAAATGCGGTATCCGCCATTGCCAATGGCCCGGTCACCCGTTGCGCGACGACGTCGGCTAAAGGCTGCTGGCAGACGGCTTCGATCACCGCCCCGACCACATCCGTCGCCAGAGAATAATTCCACGATGTTCCCGGCGCATAAAGCAACTCGACCCCTGCCAACCTGCGCAGGTTCTCCTGCAAAGAGTGGGTGCTGCTGTCCATGCCGTCTGATATTCCGGCCAGGGCATAAGGGCTTTGATGATCGGGTTCTAAAAAACGATAACTCAGCCCGGCGGTATGACTGAGCAGATGACGCAGGGTGATAAGGGGCATTTCACCCTGTGGCAGGCGGGGGGCAAAATCCGGTAGCCAGCGGCGGATATCATCCTCAAGGCCCAGTTTTCCCTGCGCGACCAGCACCATCGCTGCCGTCGAGACAATGGGTTTACTGACCGATGCCAGCCGAAACAGCGTATCAGTCGCCATCGGCAGGGCGGACTCCCGGTCGGCCAAGCCGGCTGCCCGACAATATCGGAGCGTACCCTGATGGGAAACCATGACGACGGTCCCCACCAGGCGGTGGTCGTAAAGGGCCTGATCGATCACTGCATCAATGCGAGACGGAAGATGAGTCAAATATTCGTAGCGTACTGCAGTTGGCGATAACTCGGTGGACATGGCGATTCCTGTTGTTCGGTGAGGGATGTCGCCACAATAGAGAACTACACACTGCGGAAAAAGTAGGGTAAATTTCTCTTGTATGCGGACAATAATGTCCGCAATAGGAGCGTTAATGGAGAACCTCAGCACTCTTACCGTGTTTGTGCAGGTAGCAGAAAGCCGCAGTTTTGTTCTGGCAGGCCGCCTGCTCGGGATATCCGCCTCGGCAGTCGGTAAGAATATTGCGCGGCTGGAAGCCAGGCTAGGGGTCAGACTGTTTCACCGCAGTACCCGCAGTATCACCCTGACCGCCGAGGGCATGATGTTCCTTGAGCGCAGCCGTCGCATCCTTAACGAACTTGAGGCTGCCGAGGTGGAGTTTTCACAGATTAAAGAGATCCCACGTGGCCGGTTGCGGGTTAGCCTGCCGCTGGTCAGTTCGCTGGTTTTGCCCGTGTTGGGGGACTTCATGCATCAGTATCCTGACATCGAGCTGGATCTGGATTTCACCGACCGGATGGTTGATGTGGTGGAAGAGGGGTTTGACGCGGTAGTCCGTACCGGCGAACTGACCGATTCCCGGCTCTCGGCTAAAAAAGTGGGTGATTTTAAGATGCTACTGGTGGGTTCTTGTGATTATTTCCGGCGCTATGGGGAGCCGCAGCATCCCGGCGATTTAGCTGCACACCGGTGCATGCATTATCGATTTCCCACCAGTGGGAAGTTGGAAAGCTGGCCGCTGAGTGAATGTGCTGACAGCGATATTCCCGTTTCCATGGTGTGTAACAACATCGAAACCCGAGTTTGCTTTGCTCTGAAGGGGCTCGGGATCGCCTGTCTGCCGGATTTTTCCATCCGTGAACTTCTCCAGGCGGGTAGTCTGCAAACTGTGCTGGACGACTATGTCCATCGTAAAGTTAGCCTGCACGTAGTCTGGCCTTCTGACCGTTATATGACGCCAAAACTGCGGGTGTTTATCGATTTCCTGAGCGCGAACATGTTTCCTGTCCCGCAAGAACGTAATGATAAATGCTAAACAGCAACAAGCCTGCTTAATATGAACTGCCCAACTTTAGCGGGGCCGTTCAGCGTGATGAAACAGATGACGACGGTGTATATCTTTCGTAAGGTAAATGGCGATTTTAAGGGCAAAGAGGGAGTGATTATGGGCAGATTTCATGGCAAACGTGTACTTATAACGGGTGGCACCAGCGGGATGGGGCTGGCAGGTGCGCTGCGCATGGTACAAGAGGGGGGACAAGTTGCCATCACGGGGCTCAGTGAAGAACGTCTGGCACAAGCCCGCAAGCTGTTGCCGGGCACCGCATTGATCCTGAAAAGTGACGCAGCAAGTGAAGCTGATATTAATGCGCTCGCAACGGCTGTCAGCCGCTGGGGGCCCCTCGACGGATTGTGGCTGAATGCCGGTTATGCGGAAGTAGGCGCACCTGAATCCGTTACTGCCGACGCCTTTAACCGCATGATGAACACCAATGTCCGCGGGCCGATGCTCCAGCTTGCCTCACTCTCCACCACTTTAAACCCCGGCGCATCGGTGCTGGTCACCGCATCGTCTTCGGTCTATGAAGGCGCGGCAATGACCAGCCTGTATGCTGCAACCAAAGGCGCCCTTGTCGCCATGGTAAAAAGTTGGGCCGCCTCGCTGGCTACGCGCAACATTCGCGCCAACACGCTGGTGCCAGGACCCATCGAGACTAATTTCAGACACTTCATGCCCGATGAGTCGCGGCAACAGTTTGAAGATTTTGTGGTAAGCCAAGTGCCACTCAGGCGAGCCGGTACAGCGGATGAAGCTGCTGCCGTCGCACTTTTCCTGCTCTCAGATGATGCGTCTTACGTGACTGGAAGTCAGTATGCGGTAGACGGCGGGCTGGTTCACTATTGATATAAAATCCGAGTGGAAACATCATCTTACTTTACCAGCCCGTAATCGATCCGTTTGCCTGCTCCTGATGGGCTTGCAATGTTACCCGTTCTGAGTGGATGCAGATTTAAGTGAAAGCGGGCACGCCAGAGAAGCGCCCTGTTCTTTTACTTATTGCAGATGGCCCGTTATCAATACAGGCCATCTGCTTCTGCGTGGACCTTCAGGTTCCGATTAATGCTAATTAATCCAGTAGCGGCTTGCGGTTTTCTTTCGCCGGCTCTGGCTTGAGTTTTTCAACGGGAATACTGCACATGCTTTCAGCTATCATCCCAAAAAGAGAGTCTTTCGGGAAGGTTTCCCATTGCCCCACATCCAGCGTCGCATGTATAAGATCGCCCTCCGCGAACGGTTTGGAAAAAAGCGTATGTCCCATAACGGCACGCTGGTTTTTGTCGCAATTAATCACATCGGTTGCCCGGGAACTGGAAACGTAGACGGGTGGGTTTTTTATAATCAGTGTCTGCTCCGCGTAGTTATTGATGAAATAAAACCGGCGCAAGTGGCTGTTATCCTGGTAAGTTGAAATCACCCTGAAATCGACATACGAAGTCCCGTTTTCATTTTCAAGAATTTTTATTAAACCAGCCGGTGCTTTGGCAGGCGTTTGCGGCAGTGGTTTACTGGTCCCAGTACAGCCCGTCAGCATAAGTAATACCAGCCATGTCAGCTTTTTCATTTTGCTGCCCCACCGGTTAAATCAGGTCGTAATGTCGCGAGCATGTCAGGCGTTACATTTCCCTGAACTGAACAGAGCAATAATGTCCCTTCTTTACCTTTGCTGAGCATTAACAACTTTTCGGTACTTTCTTTTGCCGGAGCAATACCCGACACCGCCTGCGCATTTTTTTTCCAGGCACTGTTTGGGTCGGCTTTAATCATCGCCTGAGAGAGGTAATCATCTCCGGCCTTACTCCAGGTTAAATGATCAAGCCTGGACATGACCTCTTCAGGTGATTCTTTGAAAATAAGCCCCCAGTAATAGTACTTACCGTAATTGATTTCATTGAGGTTGCTGGTTTGCAGAAAATATCCCGATAGCGTCAGATTTAATTCATGTAGAGGTTGGGCAAACCATACGGTGCCATTACCGTCAACCGGCGCTTTGAACCAGGCGCGAAATTGCTGGTCAACCGTTAAAGGTGCTACGCGACTGAGTGTGGTTCGCTGATGATAAATCTCACTGAAAAATGTTGTGTCGCAACGCGTCAGGCTTTGCGTCAACGTATTGGCGTAAACAGGTAACGTTACCCCTGTCATTCCCAGCATGAGCCCAATGGAGCAGATAATTTTACGCATGTAATATCCATATAATAAAAAAGACGCTATTTTTATCGGCGCGCTGCGATGAGACTTTACGCTTTTTTCTTTTACTCCATTATCAGGCATGTTAAAAAACCTGCCCTTGCAGTTATAATCTCCAGCAATCCCTGTCGTGTAGCCCCCTGAGCACTGCACATTCCATGCGCTTTTAATATCTTTGCAGTTGGTTAGCCATAGCTCTGTTATGGTAAATACGACCGAATAGCGTAGTGGTTATATCCTATAGCCGTAAAATTAACTTCAGCTTTTCGCTCACAGTTACCCCTGGTCGTAGGCAGCTTTGTGCCAAAAGCTGACATCCAATAGCGCTTATAAGCACACTTTTTTCAAGTGCTATCCAACACGAATATTTATTATTGCACGGCCATCGCCAGCCGAATCCCAAATGCAGTAAAGGCCAGCGCTACACCCCAACGAATGCCGGTCATCACCTTGTGATTTCCTAATACACTATGACTAACAGCCGAAGCAAAAATGCCATACAGAGAAAATACAACAAAAGTCATGGAGGCAAAA
>Ga0209848_1000006_pt1 | contig 136673 bp, 138 predicted proteins | sample OrgsoiDNA_201062_FD_185810 | JGI IMG/M metagenome (GOLD analysis project Ga0209848, IMG submission 185810) | Permafrost soil microbial communities from the Arctic, to analyse light accelerated degradation of dissolved organic matter (DOM) -... | ecosystem: Environmental > Terrestrial > Soil >...
AATGCGCCTTAGCGGCTATGTAAGTCAAAAGACAAAAAGCAGAATGTAAAAAGTAAAAAGTAAAAAAGAAGCATGGTCTGACTTTGAATTTAAAAAAGTGTGGGCCGCATTCAAAAATGGCGCTGAGCAAGGGGTTCGAGACCCTAGGCTCGAACCCGCAGCGAAGGCACCGCCTAAGCGGCGACATTTTGCGGCTATAGCAACGGTACCTGAAACACGGCCATTGTGACCAGCGCAGCTGCGGTGTTACAGCAGCAAAAAAACGCAGGATTGTTAAGGGCAGCGTTTACTGCCCTTAACCCGGTGTGGGCCGGTGCCCACGACCTTGAATTTGAATTTGAATTTGAATTTGAATTTGAATTTAAAGATTCAAAAGCAGGTTTGGGCAGCAGCCCAATTTTTAACTAGTGGGTTAAAAACTTCTCAAGGAATTGTTTTGTCCGTGGGTGCTGGGGGTGGGAAAAGAGTTCTTTCGCTGCCCCCTGCTCCACAATCCGTCCCTGATCCATAAAGATCGCCCGATCGGCGACGTCGCGGGCGAAGCTCATTTCGTGGGTGACGATGACCATAGTGCGGTGCTCGAGCGCCAGGGCGCGGATAGTGTTAAGCACTTCACCGACCAGCTCTGGATCGAGCGCGGAGGTGGGTTCGTCGAACAAAATCACTTCCGGGTTCATCGCCAGTGCGCGGGCAATGGCGACACGCTGCTGCTGTCCGCCGGACAAACGCCGTGGGTAGGCATCCTCTTTACCGCTCAGACCGACCTTCTCCAGCAACTCGCGGGCGTAGGCAATGGCTTTGGCGCGCGGTTCACCTTTTACAATCACCGGCCCTTCGATGATGTTTTCCATCACGGAGCGGTGCGGGAACAGGTTGAAGTTCTGGAATACAAAACCCACCTGCTGGCGCAACTTACGGACGTTCTCTTTCTGTTTGCTGATCGGACGACTGCCGTCGATCTGAATCTTACCGACGGTGATGGTGCCGGAATCCGGCTCTTCCAAAAGATTAATGCTGCGCAGCAAGGTGGTTTTACCGGAACCGCTCGGGCCGATAATCGCGACAACTTCACCAGCATTGACCTGTAAATCGATACCGTGCAGCACCGTCTGACCGTTGAAGGCTTTGGTCAGTTGTTTAACGTCAATGGTACTCATGAAGGCTCCTGATCCTGACGGTTAACCCGGTCTTCCAGACGATTTTGCAGGAAGGATAAAACGGTGGCCAGCACCCAATAAATCAGTGAAGCGGCCAGGTACATAGTGAACACTTCCAGCGTCCGCGAAGTCACCAGTTGCGCCTGACGGAACAGTTCTGGCACCTGAATAGTGGCGGCAAGTGAAGTGTCTTTCACCAGGCCAATAAAACTGTTACCTAACGGCGGCAACGCGGTGCGGGCAGCCTGCGGTAAAATCACGCGGCGCATCGCCTGCCAGCGGCTCATGCCGATACTGGCGGCAGCTTCCCACTGGCCCTTCTCGATGGACGAAATCGCCGCACGCAGGGTCTCCGAGGTGTAAGCCGCGGTATTGAGCGACAAACCAATCATCGCTGACGGAATAGGATCCAGCTCAATGCCGAACTGCGGCAGGCCGTAATAGATCATAAATAATTGAGCGATAAGCGGCGTACCGCGAAAAACCGACACGTAAAAGCGCGATAGCCATGACAGCGGCCAGAATTTTGACAAGCGCATCAGCGCCAGCATGAAGCCGAGCGCAAGCCCGAACACCATCCCGCCCAGACTGAGCTGAAGGGTAAACAGCGTACCTTTTAATAAAAAGGGTGCTGAATCCAGCACCAGTTGAATACTTTCTTGCATCTAAGACCTTTAGGCTTTTTTTAATTCTTCAAAAACACGCTGAATGCTCTCAATAATTGGGACTGTATCAAGGCAGCAAGCTTGTGGATCCCGATGCGCTGACATCAGTCAGTGATTCGGGTGAACACGCGCAGCTAACGCAGAGACAGCCCCAAGTATGACGAGCCTTATTTGGTGACGTCAGCGCCAAACCATTTATCGGAAATTTTCGCCAGTGAGCCGTCTTTTTGCATATCGGCAATCGCCTTATCAATAGCAGCCAGCAGTTCCGGGTTATTTTTACGCAGCGCGACACCAGACTCCTGACGGGCAAACGGTTTGCCTGCTACGGCCAGGGTATCACCGGTTTTCTTCACCAGATCCAGAGCAGCCAGACGGTCAACCAAAATGGCGTCAATACGGCCTACACGCAGGTCCTGATATTTAGTTGGGTCATCATCATAAGTACGGATATCCACGCCCGGTTCATTGGCACGCAGCCACTGTTCGTAGTTGCTCCCCAGACCCACGCCGACTTTTTTGCCTTTCAGCGCCTCTGGCGTCGCAAAATTAGCCTCGTTGCCTTTCTTGGTCAGCACCTGAATACCGGACACGGTATACGGGGTAGAGAAATCATATTTTTTCTGACGCTCAGCAGAAATGGTCACCTGATTGATCGCCACGTCGATACGTTTGGACTCCAGCGATGCCAGCATGCCGTCCCATTTGGTCGGTTGCAGCTTGGCTTTCACGCCCATGTGCTGCGCCAGTGATTCGGCAAATTCCACTTCAAAACCAGTCAGCTTGCCATCGGTCCCCTGGAAACTGAACGGAGGATAAGTGCCTTCCAGACCGACGATCAGCGTGCCGCGCTCTTTCACTTTTGCCAGCAGACCTTCATCAGCCGCAAAGCTGTTGGTGACCATACCGCTGGTCAGCGTTACGGCAACGGCACCCAGGAGTAAACGACGACGTAATGTAGAAAAACCCATATTCACCTCATTCGATTCAATTTTAGTTATCAGCAACCGGGCGGTTAACCTCCCGTTTACGGGCGGAAACGCCTCATTATTATCATCTTTTCATCACCAGCCGCACGTTAGCACCGCTCAGAAAGATTATCAGGAATATAATCCTCTAATCTTAGTGCATAAAAGCATAAGTGCGGCACAGACAGAATAAGCGGGCCGTCAGGTCCCCCCTATCACTGCAATTACCGTGTTTTGTCACCCTAAAATGGGGCTTAAATGTGGGGATGATAGGCAAACAACGCAGGCGCGCCGCCGGTGTGAATAAACAGAATCGGCCCATCGCCGGGGAAACGACCGCGCTCCAGCCCGTCAAGCAGACCGGCCATGGCTTTGCCGGTGTACACCGGGTCAAGCAACATCGCTTCCTGCTGAGCCAGTAATTTGATGGCCGCCAGCCCTGCTTCACTGGGTTCGCCATAGCGCGGGCCAAAGTATTCATCCCACAGGTGAATTGGCGGTAACGCCTCGTCGAACTGCAATCTTTTCGCGACGTCGCGGGCAATAGCCTCGACTTTTGGTCGCTGTTGATCGGCAGTACGTGACACCGTCACGCCAATCAATTGCGTGGCAGGCATCAGATGATGCAGCGCAACAGCCAGACCCGCATGGGTTCCGGCACTGCCGGACGCCACGACAATGGCGCTGAAATCCACAAAACTGGAGGCGCTCTGTTCGGCAATTTCCAGTGCACATTGCACATAACCCAGCGCACCCAGCGCGTTCGAACCGCCAACCGGAACGATGTAGGGCCGGAACCCCTGCGCTTCCAATTTCTCTGCTTCGTCGGTCAGCTGGGTCATCGGGTCGTGCAGCGCATCGCACATCACCACCTCGACATCGAACAGATCGAGCAATAACCGGTTGCCGTTAGTCAGGTAGTTCGCCTGCGTGGTACCAATCGGGTTCTCCAACAGCGCGACGCACTTCATCCCCAACTTAGCGGCAACGGCGGCGGTCTGGCGCACATGGTTGGACTGGATAGCGCCAGCGGTGATCAGCGTATCGGCCCCTTCCTCCAGCGCTGCCGCAGCCAGAAACTCGAGTTTTCTCAGTTTGTTACCGCCCATTGCCAGCGGCGTGACGTCGTCACGTTTTATGTAGATTGAACGACCTACATAATCTGAAAGACGGTTGAGTCTCTCCAGCGGCGTCACACTGCCCAGCAGGTCAACGCGCGAAAAGGCCTCCAGCCGATGTTTAACCAATGAAATTTTAGCAGGCACAGTGTTCCCCTGAAGCGCTTGGTGTTACGCGCTATCGCTATGATGTGAGTGAGGTCTATAAAGATAAGATGTATGGATTGTTATCAATGAAATATATAAAGAATTTATACATTCTGGCCACGGATGCAACACAAAAAAACAGGCCCCCGAAGGGGCCTGTTGATAGCAGAGCCTATTTCAAAAACAGTTAAGCTGATCTTTGCCAAGCCAGATACTGATCATACTTACGCAGCGCTATCCGGTAGTTATCATGTGCTGCCACCGGCAAGTCACTGATAATTCTCTGATGAATGCTGTCCCCTTTAATCCGATCCAGGGGATAATTATGGGCCACCAAAATTTCATCCAACCGGCGTAAGCGCACAACATATTCGCGTACCGTGCTGTGATTCATTTCGGTTTGTTCAAACAGATACTGTTTGAACGCCATAATGTCAAAGTAAGCCGAATGGCTATTACAGCTGATCTCACTGCAAAAACGGCACAGCGCGGTCAATTCCTGCGAAAGATTGCGCCACACGTCATCATCAATAGGTTGATCCATCTTGGCGATGGCTTCTTTATTGATGACCTGACCGCGAAACACCAGCGCCATCCGATCGAGTTCTTTACCACATTGTGAGCAGTGAGTCTGACCATGTTTAAAATCTTTTAAATAACGGCTGAGGGGCCGTGTTTTCATTCCCGCTGGCATAAATTTATTCCTGGTGAGGAGGATAAAATATATACCCAAAATATTTCGAGCTGCAGGCAGGCGGCAAACAGAGAAGTCCCCAGCGACATAGCTGTACCATGTTGCCGGAGGGAGTGAGAGCCCCTGTAACTTAAAATATGACGAGTATTTAACCGGCCAGGAAAAAGCGGATCAGTGGTCGTTAGCCAAACGTGCGCGCAAGCGCTTAATAGCCTGACTGTGTAACTGGCTTACGCGGGATTCCCCGACGTCCAGTACTGCCCCAATCTCTTTTAAATTCAACTCTTCCTGGTAATAAAGTGTAAGTACCATTTTTTCCCGTTCAGGTAGTGCATCAATGGCATCCATCACCCGCTGGCGTAAATTACCCTCCAGTAAATGATGTAACGGGTTGGCCTCTTCGTGCCCTTCCATTAACGCTTCTGCTGTATCGCCGTGTTCTTCGCGCCATTCATCATAAGAGAACAATTGGCTGCTGTTGGTATCCATCAAAATCTGGCGGTATTCCTCGATGGGAATATCTAACGCCTGCGCCACTTCGCCTTCGCTCGGTGGTCGCCCTAATCGCTGTTCGGCATGGTGCATCGCCTGTGAAACTTCACGCGCATTACGTCGCACGCTGCGGGGCACCCAGTCGCGGCTACGCAGCTCATCGAGCATCGCACCGCGAATGCGTTGTACGGCGTAAGTCGTAAACGCCGTGCCTTGCATCGCATCAAACCGTTCAACCGCATTCAGTAAACCGATTCCCCCCGCTTGCAGCAGATCATCAAGCTCTACGCTGGCGGGAAGCCGTACCTGCAAACGCAGGGCTTCATGGCGCACCAGAGGAACATAGCGCTGCCATAAAGAATTTTTATCTATCACGCCGCTGGCTGTATACAGATCGCTCACTATCGTAACCTGGCAATTGGAGGGTCTGTACTATTATGCTTTCGCAATCACTTTCCAATCGCCTGAATAAGGACTTAAAAACGCGGCTATTTGGATTATGTCGCCGTTTTGGACAAATAACGAACAGTAACTATATCAGCGTTTTTGTCGGCCGTGTCACACTAAAAAGTAAGCATTGGTTAAAAAAAGGGTAAAAAGAGCAACAAAAAAAACCCCGCCGAAGCGGGGTTTTTCAATCAAATACTGAGCGGTAAGGCGATTAGCCCTGCAGCAGAGACAGTACTGACTGAGGAACCTGGTTAGCTTTGGACAATACTGAAGTACCAGCCTGTTGCAGGATCTGCGCACGGCTCATGTTAGACACTTCGGTAGAGTAGTCAGCATCCTGAATACGGCTACGTGCTGAAGTCAGGTTGTTGGTGGTGTTGTTCAGGTTGGTGATGGTAGATTCAAAACGGTTCTGAGAAGCACCCAGAGCTGAACGTTGAGTATCAACAGCTTTCAACGCGGCATCGATGTCTGCCAGTGGTGTAGTACCAGCGGAGGCACCATTTTGGTCAACTTTACCGGTCAATACGTCAAAACCTTCAGCAGCTACAGTACGCAGGTTGCCGTTAACTGTAACACCACTACCAGCAGCAGCACCCGCAGCTTTCGCAGCAGTATATGTTGCTAAGTTACTGTCAACTTGTAAAGCGGCGGTCAATGCAGCATCAGCTGAGGTTTTATCAGCAGCTACAGGGGCAGTTGTTGGGTAACCGGTTTTAACTTTTGCCAGCGCAGAAGAGATATCAGCACTAGAACTTACACCTAATGTTGTACGTAAAGTAGCTTCAGCTGTGGTCTCAGCGGTTGAACCTGCAGCGGCGTCAGCATAAGCAGTCAGCGCCGTTGCGGTACCGGCAGCAGCTACTGTAGCAGCTGCTGCTACTGCAGTTGGTTTCGCAAGAGTTGTATTATACGCAGCTGTATATTTGGCAATATTCTGGCTGGTGTTGATAGAGCTACTTGAAGTACTGTCAGTATTCGCTGCTGCCAGGTTCCAGCCAGCGCTTGAGCCGATACCAATACTGATTTGTTCACCGTCTTTAGAACCAATCTGGAAACTGTACGCAGATGAAGCTGCAGTGCGGTTGTCCAGAACTTTGATGCCGTTGAAGTCGGTTTGTTTGGTTACGCGGTTGATTTCTTCCATACGCTGGTTAACTTCAGACTGGATGGAGTCGATATCTGATGCTGAGTTAGAGCTGTTTTGCGCCTGAACAGTCAGGTCACGAACACGCTGTAAGTTGTTGTTGATTTCGCCCAGTGCGCCTTCAGCGGTCTGCGACAGTGAGATACCGTCGTTAGCGTTACGTGAAGCAACGGTCAGGCCATTGATGTTAGACGTGAAACGGTTGGCAATTGCCTGACCCGCTGCATCATCTTTTGCGCTGTTGATACGCAGACCAGAAGACAGACGCTCAATGGCGGTGCCCAGGGACGCTTGAGATTTGTTCAGGTTGTTCTGAGTCATCAGGGACAAGCTGTTAGTGTTGATTACCGCCATAGTATGATTTCCTTAAATTCTGTTATTTAGGTTTAGGCTTTCGGCCTACGGCTTTATCACCGTCCAAACTTGTATCGGCGCTACCACCAGAACCTTTAGTCAGAATTTAAAAAAAAACGAAAATAATCACTCCGCCCGATGTTCTTCTCTATATCCCATTGTCGTCAAAATGCCGGCTGATGGCCGGTACATCAACGTAATCTATGTTCCTGCCACATTAAAAATGTCGATATAGAGGGAGGCTAATAATAATGCGGCAAATTACCCCTAATAAGCACGGCTATTCTTGCCATAAAAATTTAGAAGACCGGTATAAACTTCGCGTCATCCTTGCCGATAACACTGGTAACACCCTTCTCTCTAAGGAATAAAAAAATGGCTAGTGTAAGCTCACTCGGCGCCGGTACCACCCTTGATCTCAGCAGCTTAATGGATTCACTGACAACGGCAGAAAACGCGCGCATGACGCCGCTGACTACTCAGCAGACATCCTATAAAGCTAAGCTGACATCATTCAGTATTTTACAAACGGCTCTGGATAAACTGAAGACGACGACTGTCGCGTTACAATCTGCCGATACCATTTCAGGCACCTCAGTCACCAGCACCAATACCTCATTTACGGCCACCCTGACAGCGGGCACCTCCGCACCGGCTGGCTCGTTTAAAATCAATGTTACACAGTTGGCGCAGGCACAGTCTCTGCTCTCTGGCACCGTTGCCAGCGCAACGGCTAACGTGGGAACAACCGGTGCCACTGGCCGGACCCTGACCATTGCTCAGGCGGGTAAAGACCCGATCAGCGTCACACTGACTGATGACCAAACCACGTTGAATGGCGTGCGCGATGCTATCAATGCCAAACAGGGCGGCGTGACCGCCAGCGTCATTAAAGCCAATGATAACAGCTACCACCTGGCGTTAACGTCCAATGATTCCGGTACCGCAAACGCCATGACCGTCAGTGTGACCGGTGACGATACCCTGAACAAACTGATTGGTTATGACCCGACTGCCACCACGAATGGCATGAGCGTGTCGACAATAGCCCAGGATGCCAAATTCAGTGTCAACGGTTTAGAACTCACCCGCAGTACTAATACAGTGACCGATGCGCTGAGTGGTGTGACGCTAAATCTAAATTCACAGACCAGCACAACCAGCGGCCCTGAAACACTGAGTGTGACCAAAGACACCACCGCGATGACCAAGGCGATTCAGAATTATGTTGATGCCTATAACTCATTGCAGACCACCATCGCCAGCCAGACGGCTTATACCGCAGTGACTAAGGGCACGACGCAGGATGCCAGCAATGGTGCACTGTTCGGTGACGGTACTGTCCGTACTATTTCAACCCAGTTGCGTGGGCAGTTAGGTTCTTCTCAACCGAATGCTGACTACTCAACGCTGGCGAGCATGGGTATCACTCAGGATATTAACGGTAAATTGCAGGTAGACAACGTCAAATTAGGTGCTGCGTTGACCAACAAACCGGCCAGCGTCACCCAGTTCTTTAAAGGTGATGGTGTGACGACCGGTTTTGCCACGCAATCGACAACTATGCTGACCAAAATGCTCGACTCCAGTAACGGCACGATTCAGTCCGCAGAAGACGGTATCAATAAGTCGTTAAAAACACTGGCTGACCAGATGACCTCCACGACCACCAGCATTAATACCAACCTGGCCAACTACAAGACGCAATTTACGAATCTATCCGTGCTGGTCAACAAGCTGACCAACACAGGTAACTATTTGACCCAGCAGTTTGCATCAACCAGTTCGACGTCATAAGGACTGAATATGTACAATAATTCTGGCGTTCAGGCCTACGCGAAAATCGGTCTCGAAAGTGCGGTGATGAGTGCCTCTCCGCATCAGTTAGTTGTAATGTTATTTGACGGGGCGCGCAGCGCCCTTATCCGTGCAGGTATTTTTATCCAGCAGGGCGATATTCCCGGCAAGGGTAATGCGCTGTCTAAAGCCATCAATATTATTGATAACGGTTTAATCGCGGGTCTGAGCCGTGAAAAAGGGGACCCGGCCTTAGTCGATAACCTCGAAGCGCTCTATTCCTACATGGTTCGCCGTTTATTACATGCCAATTTACATAACGACCAGCAAGCTATTACGGAAGTCATGGCGTTACTGGAAAATATAGCCGATGCCTGGCGGCAGATCGGCCCTAACTATCACCCTTTGCAGGACCAAAATAATGGATCGACATCAGTACCTGGTTAATGAGTATCGGCTGATCCTGACGCTAAGCGAACACATGCTGGTGCTTGCGAAAGAAGAGAAATGGGATGAGTTGGTAGAACTTGAAGTCAGCTATCTCAAAGCAGTAGAAGCAACCACCACACTGCCGCTGACTGAAGAGATATCTCCCATTGTTCAGAATTTGATCCGCCAGAGTTTGCGACAGATACTGGATAACGAGACTCAAATTAAAACTCTTTTGCAAGCACGGATGAATAAACTGGCCGAACTTATCGGCCAATCCGTAAAACAGCAGGAGGTCAACACGACCTATGGGCGTTTTACCGACAGAGCAATTGCCATTCGCGACCAGCAATAAATACGTTAAGACCTTTATTATCCTTTTTTTATTTCTTGTGTATATTAAAGACTTCAGAGACAGAGAATAAGTCACCCTGCACGGTTTCTTTTCTCTGTCGCCCTCTCTAATATCGTTTTCACCGACGGAAAACCGGCATTAATCCAGGGTCTCTTCACCGTTGGATCATACCGGTAATATGATGTGCTGCTTCGGGCAAAATCACGATGGTACGTAAAATAAAAGTGTCACCAGGGATCGGAACATCCTCATTGCTCATCCAGCATAGCGAGTTGCTTATCGGTGATATTTTTGTCGATAAACCCGAACTTATTTTTATTCTGCAGGGCTACTCCGTGATACGTCATGGCTTGCAGGAAACCCGTGTCAATAGCGGGGAAATGCTGGCAGTCAATAGCGGTCACACCTTAAGCGTCACCAACTCTTTGTCAGACGATGGCGTGTTCAGTTGCGCCATCATGGAATGGGACACCTCCTTATTCACCGACGTGCGTTTACACGCCCCGCCGTTTGATGGCGCCCTTACCAAGGTTGAGGATATCCGGGTCATTCCGCATATTCCCCCGGCATTTCACCAGTCATTTAATGATACCCACCATTCAATGTTATGGCACAAAAGCCTGCCCCCAACCATTGCCCGCCACCGCATGATTGAACAGCTATTGTGGTTATCACAGATGGGCATCTGTTATTCCCGTCAGCACAATGAGACCGTCACGCAGCAGGTGCGCGATCTGCTAGTGAATAATCTGCATAAATCCTTCACGGCGGCAGAAGTGGCAGAGCAGTTGTTGATGAACGAAGTCATGCTGCGCCGTCGTCTGGCGACGGAAAACAGCGTGCTGCGTAATCTGATGATTGATGTGCGCATGACCCACGCGCTGCGTCTGTTGCAATGCACCGATCTGGCCATTTCCAGTATTGCGCATCAAGTAGGCTACGAAAGCAGCTCGCGGTTTGCCGAACGGTTCCGCAAACGTTTCGGTTTCGCCCCGACCTCAATTCGCGGCCATTTGCGCCCGTTATAATGACGTTAATCATAGATGGGAAAAGTAAGGACAACGTTAGATCCTCGCGCGCAGGTTGCACTTCTAGATACCGATTGTAAAAATATGACAAATCACACGCATTAATTGATTACTAAATGTTAACGCCATAGAATACGTCCTGCTTTTTTGCCGTTTTCAGGGGTTATGTTGTGCACGTTTGGTGGGAAGTCATTAAAACAATTTATTGGGGTGGTTTAGCGTTGGCGGTGATTTTTACGCTGCTAGTGAGCCGGGGTACGTTTAAAATCCGCTTGCTGACCTCTGGGATCATCGGGTTTACCTGGCCGATGAGCTTTCCGGTAGTGCTGCTTTTTTCTCTGTTCTGATCTGAATATTTTGGCGTAAAAACCCGGCTCGATGGCCGGGTTAACTGCACGCTGTGTCGTTGCGCCGCCGTTAATTGCGGGTCTGGATCCAAAAAGCATGGATCAGACCCGGCAGATAGCCACAAAGGGTCAGCAGGATGTTAAGCAAGAACTGCAAGCCCAAACCGTTGCCTATCAGCACGCCCAGCGGCGGCATAAGAATCGTAATTAATACTCTCCAAAAACCCATAACACGCTCCTTTTGATGTTTCCCTTCAAGTTATTGAAAATTCTGTGACCGGACAATCAGACAATTCGCGAAATCCCCTATTTCACGATAAGTGTTAATGGCAGATACAAAATAAAATGCCGCGTTTTAGTGAAACGGGGGGAATAATGGACCCTCTGAAATGTGGCCGTTTTACCGGCCCTCATTTTTCACTGTCACCAGGATTTCCTATGCAAACCAATCCCCCTGAAACAGCGCCTAAAAAACGCGACCCGTTCCGTTTTCATCATAAACATGCGCATCTCACGCCAACATTTGGTGAAAGCTGGTTCGCCTTGAAGGCCGAGGCGTTTGCACGATTCTTTGGCACGCCGCTGTTTCTTGGCGGGCAGACCCTGATTGTTGCGGTGTGGATAGTCGTTAACGTCACCGGCATAGTGAAGTTCGACGTCTACCCCTTCATTCTGCTTAACCTCGCCTTTAGCCTGCAGGCGGCATACGCGGCGCCTTTAATCCTGCTGGCGCAAACCCGCCAGGCCGAGCGTGATAAAGCTCACTCAGATGCCGACGCGCAACACCGCGAAGAGCTGGCCTTGGCCAACGAGCAGCGTCAGGCGATGGCAGCACAACATGCAGAACAGATGATTGAGCTGCTCAAACAAAATACTGAGCTGACCAACATGACCAAGCAACTGACTGAACGCATCGAGACACTGACCTTGCAGGTGCATAAGAAAATGCTGGAGTCATAATCTTCGCGGTATACCCGGTTGTGACAGCGCGCAGTGCCTGAACATGCTTTGGTCGCTAAAGTGATCAGCGTCACATATTTGCTTTTGTCCCCCATGACCTTCCCCTCCTGCCCTATAATTTAGAGCAACCGAAGCTGGCGCAGCACCTAGCGGTTCGGTTGCTTGTCCTTCATTATTAAGGAGTAGGAGGAATAATGTCTGAATACCATTATTTGCTTCTTGGCGGGAGTCGCCATGGACAGAGACATGTCGATGAATGCCATCAGTTTTCGCTGTATTTCTGGGGAGATAAACGTCTGGGAAAAGCCCATGCGGATTCAGAAATTTATAGCGTACAAAACGAGCGTTATAGGGTTTGTCCGGAAAAATGTACCGACGGACATTGGTATCTGGTGGGCTATTGCGGTGTCTGTCAGGAAATACCGGTAGAGGAACTTACCGACTGGATGATCAACAAGAACGTTAAACCCATGATGTGATCCACAAAGCGTTGAAATGCTCTCACTGAAGTCATGTAAAAAATAACCCCGCCAGTTGCGGGGTTTGTCATTTCTGCGGTTTGAGACACTAGCCGGCCATTCCCTGAATGTTTGCCGCGTGGAATTCCACATACCCACCGATCTCGAAATGCCGGTGAGCGGTAGAAACCCGCCCTAAAGGTGAGACGCGGGTGATCTCCCCTTCAAATTCACCGTCCATAATGCGGCTGATGGTGACATCAAGTTGATAGCTGGAAGGTTCGACACCAACGGGAAAAGTCAGCAACTTCACTTTATCACCGACCTGAAAGCGGTTGAGCATAGGTAACGGTGCCTGCTCGAAGATATCCTCGTTCATCATACGTTTCCTTGTTTTTTGGGATGATTAATAAGAGGATAGAACACTTCAACCCTACCCGCCTAAAAGGTTACAAGGAAATCCCATGATTAAACTCACTCAGCAGCAATGTGTGATCCTCACCGGTTTTACCGGCATTCTCCACGGTGAGTTCGAGTGGTTTCATGCCGATTTAGAATCCAGACTTGACCGCGAAGTACAAACCTCCGAACTGGGTTATCCTGAATTTATCGCCGAGTGCAAAGCGCTGTATGAAGAGGACTTCAACAATCTGATGCCGGAGTAAGCGCCCTACACCTGCATATTCATGCATGTGCAGCCGGGTGACGATAGGATGGGTTGAGTTACGGAAAGCATTAAAAATTCTTGTATACTGGTTTTTTTGGGCATTGTGAGCGCTAAGCCAATTCCCATCAAGACAGCAGCCAGTGCCGTGAGTGGCGGCTGGTTTATGGGGCTGTATCACAGGGTGTGGACTGACAGTCCTCTCATCATAAATAGTAGAGTAGTCACTTAATGAAAATGAAATTCATACCGCCAGTTATCGTACTGGCCGGTGCTGTAGGCTTTATGGTGTGGTTCTTTGCAAGTGGCGCTGCTATGCCTGGTGGGTGAAGAGACGTTCGCGTGATGAAGAATAAAATGAGGTTACTGTGGGAGCTACCGTTTATATCGCTGAAGATAGTCACGACATAGACAGTTATACCTGCCGACTCTCGCCCACCCACACAGCGTTTTTTTTGCTCAGCCTAACCTTCCACCTCATGGTTCAAACATGACCACTTATGTACGGCTATCTTCCTGATGGGAAATAATTTATGGCGCTATTATTTCAGCGTTCTATCCCATCCAAAGCACGAACGAATAAATTAAATTTTTGCCCGCCATTGTGCGGGCTTTTTTTTAAAGAGCGACATATCAGTCAATCGGCAACCTGATGCAACGTCCGCTTGTATTCATCGTCGCTCACTGGTGGCTGCTTCCTCTCGGTGTGTTTGCCCCGTTATACCCCCGCATAACAACGAAGAAACAGATTTACTTTATTTCTCAGCAAGTTAACTCACCTACACCTGCATATTCATCACATCTTGATAAGCAGCCACCAGTTTATTGCGCACCTGAATACCCAGTTGCAGCGAGATGCCTGATTTTTGCATATCCACCATCACATCGTTGAGACCGACACCGGGCACACCCAGCTCAAATTTCTCTGACTGCAATTTGGCGGTGTTTTGCGTCTCACTGATCTTGCCTAATGCCGCTTTCATTTCACTGGCAAAACCCGCTTCTTGTAACGGTTCGACCGGTTGCTTCATGCCAGCCTGCAACGACGTGGCCTGTAATTGCTGCAAAACACTCTCAATACCTTGAATTGCCATAAATTCCTCAGTTTTAGCTGCCGTAATGATGTCGTCGAAAGCCCTTCTCCGATCCACAGGACGTCACCCTATCACATAGGATTTTCCCTAAACGCGCTAATTGACCCCAAAAAACATGGCTTATCGACCCATTAACTTTGCATAAGGAGGCAAATAATGGCTTACCTGAAAAATCAGGTTCCTCTTGTGTTGCCTGAGGGGAACGAAAAAAAAATTTAACGCCTGTTTGTTTACCCCTACAGGTTTGCGCATCTGGGAGTCTGTTTTGTTACGACACAATCGGTTACGACACAACACGAATATTGCCGTTCAGCCGCTGAATAGGGATTTGCTATGAGCTCCGCAATAGCCGGCGCTGACAATTCTGAAAAAGGATTGACTGCGTTTATTAATCGACTGCGCGCTAACCCTAAAATCCCCATCGCCTTTGCTGCTGCCGCCGCATTGGCGATTGTCGTTGTAATGATGCTGTGGGCTAAGAACCCAACCTATCGCGTACTGTTCAGCAATATCAATGATAAGGACGGTGGAGCCATCGTCACGCAGCTGACGCAAATGAACATCCCTTATCAGTTCTCTGATAACGGCGGTGCCATCCTTATTCCTGCCGATAAAGTGTATGAAACCCGCTTGAAACTGGCCTCGGCCGGTCTGCCAAAAGGCGGTGCGGTGGGCTTCGAACTGATGGACCAGGAAAAGTTCGGCATCAGTCAGTTCAGCGAACAGATTAACTACCAGCGCGCACTGGAAGGTGAACTCTCCCGCACGATTGAAACCCTCGGCCCGGTACAAACAGCCCGCGTCCACCTAGCGATCCCAAAACCTTCGCTGTTCGTGCGCGAACAGAAAAACCCGTCCGCCTCCGTCACCCTAAACTTGCAGTCTGGCCGTGCGCTGGATGATGGCCAAATCAACGCCATCGTTTATATGGTGTCGAGCAGCGTCTCCGGGCTGCCGCCGGCTAACGTCACCGTGGTCGATCAAAGCGGTCATCTGCTGACTCAGTCTGATAATAATGGCCGTGACCTGAATGCCGCCCAGTTGAAGTTTGCTAATGAAGTCGAAGGCCGTCTGCAACGCCGCATTGAAGCCATTCTTCAGCCGGTGGTCGGTAACGGCAATATCCATGCGCAAATTACCGCGCAGATTGACTACGCCGTCCGCGAGCAGACTGACGAAAATTATCAGCCGAACGGCACACCTGATAAAGCCGCCGTGCGTTCACGCCAGTTGAGCACCAACGATCAGATTGGCGGTTCAGGCGTCGGCGGCGTACCGGGTGCACTCAGCAATCAGCCCACTGCACCGGCGACCGCGCCGATTAACAATCAGGCCACTAACGTTAACAACCCGAATGCGGCAGCCGGTAATCAGCAGGTCAATGGCCAGAATAACGCCAACAGCCGCACGGCAGCGCCAAGCGGGCCGAGCAGCAATCGTCATGACGAAACCACCAACTACGAACTTGACCGCACGATCACTCACACTCAGCACAGCGCCGGAGCCATACAGCGCCTGTCGGCAGCCGTGGTGGTTAACTATCAGCCGGGTGTAGACGGAAAAGCCAAACCGCTGACCGATGAGCAATTGAAACAAGTTGATTCACTGGTACGCGAAGCCATGGGCTTCTCCGCCGATCGTGGTGACACACTGAACGTAGTGAACACACCGTTTAACGAAACCGTCGATGACACCGCCGCCCTGCCATTCTGGAAATCACCGGCCTTCTTCGACCAGTTATTGAACGCCGGTCGCTGGTTGCTGGTACTGATTGTTGCCTGGCTGTTGTGGCGCAAACTGGTACGCCCTCTGGTGCAGAAACAGCAGTCCACGCGTGAAGCTGAGATAGCTGCCAATGTGGCCGCCGCCGCGCCGCCGTCAGACGGAGGCGCAGCCGTCAAACTCACCAATGATGAGCTGGCGAAACGTAAACGATCACAACAACGTGTCAGTGTCGAAGTGCAGACCCAACGTGTTCAGGAGCTGGCCGATAAAGATCCACGTATCGTCGCCCTGGTTATCCGCCAATGGATGAGTACCGAACAACCATGACTATGACTGGAACTGAAAAAAGCGCCATCCTGATGGTCACGCTGGGTGAAGACCGCGCGGTGGAGGTGTTTAAACACCTCAACCCGCGCGAGGTTCAGCAAATCAGCGGCGCGATGGCCAATATCCATCAGATTTCCAACAAACAGCTGAGCGAAGTGCTGGGCGAGTTTGAGGATGAATCCGAGCAGTACGCGGCGCTGAGCGTCAACACCAGCGAATACCTGCGTTCAGTGCTGACCAAAGCGCTGGGCGAAGAGCGTGCTGCCAGCTTGCTGGAAGATATCCTCGAGTCGCGTGAAACCACCAGCGGCATGGAAACGCTCAACTTTATGGAACCGGTGATTGCAGCCGACCTTATCCGCGACGAGCATCCGCAGATCATCGCCACCATCCTCGTGCATCTCAAACGCGGTCAGGCTGCCGATATTCTGGCCCTGTTCGACGAACGTCAGCGCAACGACGTCATGCTGCGTATCGCCACCTTTGGGGGCGTTCAGCCAGCGGCGCTGGCGGAACTGACCGAAGTGCTTAATAACCTGCTCGACGGCCAAAACCTCAAGCGCGCGAAGATGGGCGGTGTTCGTACTGCGGCCGAGATCATCAACCTGATGAAAACCCAGCAGGAAGAAGCGGTTATCGAAGCCATGCGCGGATACGACGGCGAACTGGCACAGAAAATCATCGACGAGATGTTCCTGTTCGAAAACCTGGTCGATGTCGACGATCGCAGTATCCAGCGCCTGTTGCAGGAAATCGAAGGCGAAGCGCTGCTTATTGCACTGAAAGGCGCCGAAGCGCCGCTGCGCGAGAAGTTCCTGCGCAACATGTCTCAACGTGCCGCCGATATCCTGCGCGACGATTTGGCCAACCGTGGCCCGATGCGTATGTCTCTGGTGGAAAACGAACAGAAAGCCATCCTGCAAACCGTGCGTCGCCTGGCCGAGTCTGGCGAGATGATGATTGGCGGAGGCGAGGATTCCTATGTCTGATGCCCTGACGCCACAAGATAAACCGGCTGAGCCGAAGAAAAGCACGGCGGAGAAAAAGACCGAGATGCTCAATGCGCTGCCGTGGCAGCCGTGGAAACTCAATGACCTGAATACTCCGGCGTTCTCGAATAAAGGAACGAGCGCGATAGAACCGCTGTTCGCCGAAGAAGATGAAGCGCAAGATAATGACGGTCTGACGCAGGCGCAGGTTGACCAAAATGAGCTGATGCGTCTGCAAATGCAGGCTCAGCAACAAGGTCATCAGCAAGGTTATGACGCAGGACAACAGCAAGGCTATCAGGCCGGTTTTCAGGCTGGACAAGAAGCCGGGCAGTTGCAGGGCGTGCAGGAAGCCCAGCAGCAGCAGGCGGTTCTGACCGAGCACTGGCAACAGATGGTGACCGACTTCCAGCAAACATTGGATGCGCTGGACAGCGTGATCGCGTCACGGTTGATGCAGATGGCACTGACGGCGGCGAAACAGGTACTGGGCCAACCGCCAATTTGCGACGGTTCAGCCCTGCTCAATCAAATTCAGCAATTAATACAGCAGGAGCCCATGTTCAAAGGCAAACCGCAGTTGCGGGTCAATCCGGCCGACTTCGACCGGGTTGAACAGCAATTGGGTGTCACTTTAAGCCTGCACGGCTGGCGACTGCTGGCTGACAGCCAGATCCACAGCGGTGGCTGTAAAGTCAGCGCGGAAGATGGCGATATGGACGCCTCGCTGGCGACCCGCTGGCACGAACTGTGCCGCCTTGCTGCACCGGGATCACTCTGATGACCGCCCGTCTCAGCCGCCTGCTCAAAACGCTTGATGACGCTGAAAAGCGCATGGAGCGCACCCCGGCCCTGCGCCGTTATGGTCGCCTGACCCGTGCCACCGGCCTGGTACTTGAAGCCACCGGTCTGCAACTGCCGCTCGGTGCCACCTGTCTGATTGAACGCCTTGACGGCACTATTGTGCAGGAAGTGGAAAGCGAAGTGGTCGGCTTCAATGGCCAGCATCTCTTTTTGATGCCGCTGGAAGAGGTCGAAGGTGTACTGCCCGGCGCCCGCGTCTACGCACGGATCTCGCCGGAAGGTCACACCGCCAGCAAACAGTTGCCGCTTGGCCCGCAGTTGCTTGGCCGTGTGCTCGACGGCAGCGCCAAACCGCTCGACGGTCTGCCGCCACCGGACACTGGCTATCGTGCGACGCTGATCACCCCACCGTTCAACCCGCTGCAACGTACCCCGATCACTGACGTACTCGACGTGGGCGTGAGGGCGATTAACGCCCTGCTGACCGTCGGGCGCGGGCAACGTATGGGCCTGTTTGCCGGTTCTGGCGTAGGTAAATCCGTGCTGCTCGGCATGATGGCGCGTTACACCCAGGCAGATGTGATTGTCGTCGGCCTGATCGGTGAACGTGGCCGTGAAGTGAAAGATTTCATCGAAAACATTCTTGGCGACGAAGGCCGCGCCCGCGCGGTCGTGATCGCTGCCCCGGCGGATGTCTCGCCGCTCCTGCGTATGCAGGGTGCCGCTTACGCGACGCGCATCGCCGAAGATTTCCGCGACCGCGGCCAGCACGTGTTGCTGATCATGGACTCACTGACCCGCTACGCCATGGCGCAGCGTGAAATCGCGCTGGCTATCGGCGAACCACCGGCCACCAAAGGCTACCCGCCTTCCGTCTTCGCCAAACTGCCTGCGCTGGTTGAACGCGCCGGTAACGGTATCAGCGGCGGCGGTTCGGTCACGGCGTTTTACACGGTTCTGACCGAAGGTGATGACCAGCAAGACCCGATTGCCGACTCCGCCCGCGCTATTCTCGACGGCCACATCGTGCTGTCGCGCCGCCTGGCTGAGGCCGGGCATTATCCGGCTATTGATATTGAAGCCTCGATCAGCCGCGCCATGACGTCATTGATTGATGATGCTCAGTACGGCCGCGTGCGTGATTTTAAACAACTGTTGTCCAGCTATCAGCGCAACCGCGATCTGGTCAGCGTGGGTGCCTACGCCGCAGGTAGCGATCCGCTGCTTGACCGCGCCATCCGACTCTACCCGCAAATAGAAGATTTTTTGCAGCAGGACATCATGGAGCGTAGCTCGTATGAAGATGCCTGCCTGCAACTAAAAATGTTGTTACCGGGTTAATCTTCTTAAGGAGATCTCATGGAAAGCTCTTCCCCATTGATTACTCTCTGTTCTTTAGCCCAGAAGGCACTGGATCAGGCAACCAATCATCTGGGTCAGATCAGGCAGTCGCACAATCAGGCGCAAGAACAGCTGTCGATGCTACTCAATTACCAGAACGAGTACCGGCAGAAGCTTAACACGACCATGACTGACGGCATCGCAGCCAACACCTGGCAGAACTATCAGCAGTTTATTACCACGCTGGAAGTGGCTATCGACCAGCACCGGCAGCAACTGTTGCAGTGGAACCAACGTCTGGACGCCGCCGTTAACCAGTGGCAGGAGAAGCAACAGCGCCTGAATGCCTACCAGACGCTGCAAAGCCGGGCCAGCGAACAGCGACGCCAACATGAAAACCGGATGGATCAGAAGCAAACGGATGAATTCGCCCAGCGCGGCGCACACAGGAAAAAACATTGATGAATATGAATATTGTGCCCGCTGCCGTGACATCGGCCAACGCCAGCACTGGCACCAACAAAGCCACCGACAGTAGCCTTCTGGCAGACGCGGATGCCAGCACGGCAAGCGATGACTTCGCCACACAACTGGAAGCGCAACTGGGAGCCAAATTGGGTTCGCAAATTGGCCAGTTGGGTAAACAGATCAGCGCCAAAGGCCAGGTGGTGGATAAAAACACCCTGGCGCAGGCCATTAACGCCGGTGAAAAAGCGGGTACACTGGCCCTGCTTGATGAAACTCAGCTTAAACAGGTCATGACTGCCGTTCAGAACTTACCGGCAGGCAACCTGAAAACCACCGACCTCAACGCGCTGAAAGGTTTGCTCTCCGGCGATAAAGAGGATGTCCGCGATGCTAAAACGGAAGACAGCAACGCCCTGCCGGTTCAGGCCCTGTTCGCCATGCTGGCGGCGCAGCCTGCACAACCGGTGACCGTTGCCGCCGCCGCACAGGGCACTACGCTGTCCAAAACCGACGACGGGAAAGATAAAGCGGCTCTGCTACAAAGCCTGAGCGGGGATGCCAAAACATTGCTTGCAGGTGATGATAAAACCGCAGATCATAAAACCGCCGTGACCGACAGCAAAACCAGCGCCAGCAGCACAGCCGCCAGCAGTAAAACCACCAACACCACCGATTTTAGCAGCGCACTGACGGCAATGAGCACGGCGGCGGGCACCGCTTCCCAAACTGACAGCCATCAAAAAAGCAGCGACAACAGCAGCCTGCTGCAGACGCTGAACCAGGTCAATGCGGCAGCGATGGCCTCGCCTTCAGCCACCGTGTCAAGTACGCCGACCACCACCTCGCTGGTAAGCGCGCCGGGCGTACCCCAGTTGAGTGCCCAACTGGGCAGCCCAGAGTGGCAACAGCAGTTAGGCCAGCAGGTGATGATGTTCAACCGCCAGGGGCAGCAAACGGCAGAACTGCGTCTTAATCCGCAGGATTTGGGATCAATTCAAATCAGCATGAAGATTGAAGACGGTCAGGCGCAGATGAACTTTGTCTCCGGCCACAGCGGCGTGCGTGCCGCGTTGGAAGCGGCAATGCCACAGCTACGCACATCACTGGCAGACAGCGGTATCAACCTCAGCCAGAGCAACGTCAGCAGCGACACCTCGCAGTGGCAACAGGCGCAGCAAGGTTTCCAGCAATCCGGCCAGCAGTCGGGTTCATCGCAGGGTAATGCGGCCAGTTGGGCCGCGTTTAATGGCACCGGCAGTGTGGCTGCCAGCGATGCACTGCCAGTACCCACTTCGCTACAGCAGCTGGCCAATGGCAAAAGCGGCGTGGATATTTTTGCGTAATAATTAAGCCTTACCCCACTATCTTTCGAGGTGCGGCAAAGCAGCGACTCGAAAGATAGTGGGGTAAACGGCAGATGTAACCCCCTTTACCCCACCTATTCCGACTATTGAAAGAAGGGATACGCGGGATAATCCTAAACAGAAATTAAATATCTAACTTACCCCAATAACAGGAACTTCGCTTATCCATGTCTGATTCTGCCATTTCGACCAAGCGTAAAAGTAAACGCCCGATGCTGATTATCCTGCTGATTTTGGTGGTAATTGCTGCCGCCGGTGGGGGCTATGCATGGTGGACATTGCACAATAAGCCTGCTGCTCCGGGGACGGAGCAAGTGAAGAAAGACGTTCCACCGGCACCACCGATTTTCCTGGCACTCGAGACCTTTACCGTAAATCTGCAAAACGCGGATAACAACCCCGATCGCGTGTTGTATATCGGCCTGACTCTGCGCCTGCCGGATGAGCAAAACCGCACTGCGTTGAACGAGTACCTGCCAGAAGTGCGCAGCCGTTTACTGATGCTGTTGTCACGCCAGAAAAGCGACGACCTGGCTAGCGAAGTGGGCAAACAGCAGTTGATCGCCGATATCAAACAAGTTCTGAGTCCTCCGTTTGTCAAAGGTCAGCCTAATGTGCTGATCAGCGATGTGCTTTTCACTGCTTTCATACTGCGATAATCAAATTATGGCCGACAGCATTCTTTCACAGGCAGAAATTGACGCGCTGCTCAATGGTGACAGCGACAGCGACAGCGCGCAGGAGGTCAACACCACTGCGGCCAAACCTGACGATGGTGTAAAACCTTTTGACCCTACCACCCAGCGACGCGTGGTCCGTGAGCGGTTGCAGGCGCTGGAAATTATCAACGAGCGGTTTGCCCGTCACTTCCGCATGGGTTTATTCAACCTGTTGCGCCGCAGCCCGGACATCACCGTCGGCCCGATTAAAATCCAGCCGTACCATGATTTTGCCCGCAACCTGCCGGTGCCCACTAACCTTAACGTTATCCACCTGAAACCGCTGCGCGGCTCGGCGCTGTTCGTATTTGCGCCCAGCCTGGTATTTATCGCCGTGGATAACCTGTTCGGCGGTGACGGACGCTTTCCGACCAAAGTCGAAGGCCGCGAGTTCACCCACACCGAACAGCGCGTGATCAAACGCATGCTGACACTGGCGCTGGACGCCTACGAAGATGCGTGGAGCGCGGTGTATAAACTGAGCGTGGAGTACGTACGCGCCGAGTTACAGGTCAAATTCACTAACATCACGTCGTCTCCGAATGACATCGTGGTCACCACCCCGTTCCACGTTGAGATCGGCGCACTGAGCGGCGATCTCAACATCTGTATTCCGTTTAGCATGATTGAACCAATACGTGAACTGCTGACCAACCCGCCGATTGAAAACTCGCGCAACGAAGAGAGTCAGTGGCGCGAAAATCTGGTGCATCAGGTCAAGCACTCCCAGCTGGAACTGGTGGCAAATTTTGTTGATATTCCGCTGCGCTTGTCGCAAATCCTCAAGCTGCAACCGGGTGACGTTCTGCCTATTGAAAAACCGGACCGCCTGATTGCGCACGTTGACGGCGTCCCGGTGCTGACCAGCAAATATGGCACCCTCAACGATCAGTACGCCCTGCGCGTTGAACATTTGATTAACCCAATTTTGAATTCCCTGGATGAGGAACAGCCCCATGAGTGACACCAATAAACCGTCTGACAGCGGATCGGAAAACGTTGACGATTTATGGGCTGATGCGTTTAACGAACAGCTTTCAGCAGGCGGCAGTGAAAAAGCGTCCACCGAAGGCGTGTTCGCCGCGCTGGGTGCCCAGGAAGGCACCGGAAGTTTGCAGGATATCGATATGATCCTCGACATTCCGGTGAAACTGACCGTCGAGTTAGGCCGCACCAAAATGACCATCAAAGAGCTGCTGCGCCTGTCGCAGGGTTCCGTCGTGGCACTGGACGGACTGGCAGGCGAACCGCTGGATATTCTGATCAACGGCTATCTGATTGCTCAGGGTGAAGTGGTGGTGGTGGCCGACAAATACGGCGTGCGCATCACTGACATCATCACGCCATCAGAACGTATGCGTCGTTTGAGCCGCTAATGCCTAACAGCGTCGCCCCCCCGGATTCCCCCTACGCTACGCCTGCGTCGCCGCACATTGCGTCTCAACAGGCGGCACCGGCGATGCCACCCAGTTCAGTTCTGACGCAGGTCAGTACTGTGCTTGGCGGCATTTTGCTGCTGATTTTGTTTATCGGCTGGGTGGCGAAGCGTACCGGTTTTGCACCGCAGTCGAAGAATAACAAACTGCTCAAAGTGACGGCCAGTTGTCAGGTCGGCCGTGGTGAAAAAGTGGTGATAGTAGAAGTGGACAATACCTGGCTGGTGCTTGGCGTGACCTCGCATCAGATCACCCCGCTGCATACGCTGAGCGCACCACCGGTGGTCGCCACGCCGGATGACGTGACAGCGTCACAAAAACCGACTGACTTTGGTCAGTTGCTGAAAAAAGTACTGAAACGTCCGGGAAACAAGGCATGAGCTCGCTGAAATCTTCTTTGCGCTGGCTGCTGCCGGTGCTGTTACTGGTCAGCCCTGCGGCCTTCGCGCAATTGCCGGGGATCATCAGCCAACAGCTGTCCAACGGTACCCAAAGCTGGTCATTGCCGGTGCAAACGCTGGTGTTTATCACCACGCTGACACTGCTGCCCGCCATGCTGCTGATGTGCACCAGTTTTACCCGTATCATCATCGTGCTCGGTTTACTGCGAAACGCACTCGGTACGCCGTCGGCACCGCCTAACCAGGTGATGCTCGGTCTGGCGCTGTTTCTGACCTTTTTCGTTATGTCGCCGGTGTTTGATAAAATTTACACCGACGCCTATCAGCCCTTCAGCGAAGATAAAATCAGTATGCAGGTCGCGATGGACAAAGGGGCAGAACCGCTGCGCCAGTTCATGCTGCGCCAGACCCGCGAAAGCGATCTGGCCCTGTACGCCCGCTTAGCCAGTTTGCCGCCGCTGGCCGGTCCCGAAGCGGTGCCGATGCGTATCCTGTTACCGGCCTACGTCACCAGCGAACTGAAAACCGCCTTCCAGATTGGTTTTACTGTGTTCATCCCGTTTATGATCATCGACCTGGTGGTCGCCAGCGTACTGATGGCACTCGGGATGATGATGGTACCGCCCGCCACCATCTCACTGCCTTTCAAGCTGATGCTGTTTGTATTAGTAGATGGCTGGCAGCTCCTACTCGGGTCGCTGGCACAAAGCTTCTACAGTTAAAGATTTTTCGCGCTCCACCGCCCGAATTGATGGGCGTCAGCGTCGCAGTCAGTTTGTTCACCGCCAGCGCGCAGGGCCCACAGCGTACATAAGTACGTGAGGAGCACGAGCACTACCGGGGAACAAAATGGCAAGTAAGCTAGCCCAAGTGCACTCATATTGGACACAAGATCATGACTCCTGAATCGGTAATGGCGCTGGGCAACCAGGCGATGAAAATTGCATTGGCGGTGGCTGCACCTTTGTTGCTGGCCGCGCTGGTCACCGGTCTTATCGTCAGCCTGTTGCAGGCGGCGACGCAGATCAACGAACAAACGCTGTCGTTCATTCCTAAGATTCTGGCCGTCGTCGCCACTATCGTTATCGCAGGTCCATGGATGCTCAACTTGCTGCTGGACTATATGCGCACGTTGTTCACCAGCCTGCCCTATATTATCGGCTGACCGGTGATCTCCTTCGACAGCACGCAGCTGGCCGGCTGGCTGAGCATGTATTTCTGGCCCCTGTTGCGTATCTTGGCACTGATCAGCACCGCCCCCATCACCGGCGAAAAGCAGGTGCCAAAAAAAGTCAAACTCGGCCTCGGCATGATGATCACCTTTTTGATTGCCCCCGGTTTGCCCCCTATCGAAGTGCCGATGTTCTCGAGCGGTGCCCTCTGGTTGGCGGCGCAACAGATTATTATCGGCACCGCACTCGGTCTGACCATGCAACTGGCGTTTGCCGCAGTGCGTATGGCCGGTGAAATCATCGGCTTGCAGATGGGTATCTCGTTTGCCACTTTCTTTGACCCCAGCAACCGCCTTAACACGCCGATATTGGCGCAGCTATTAAACCTGTTGGCGGTGCTGCTGTTCCTCAGTTTCAACGGTCATCTGTGGCTGATTTCGCTGCTTTCCGACAGTTTCCACACCCTGCCCATTCGTTCACACCCGCTAAATGGCAACGGATTTATGGCATTGGCGAAAGGTGGCAGTATTATTTTCAGCGGCGGCCTGATGCTGGCGCTGCCGATTGTCACGCTGCTGCTGACGCTCAACATGGCTCTTGGGCTGCTCAACCGCGTGACACCACAGCTGTCGGTGTTCGTGATCGGTTTCCCGCTGACGCTGAGTATTGGTATTTTGGCTATGGGGTTGATGATGCCGATGGTCGCCCCGTTCTGCGAACACCTCTTCAGTGAAGTGTTCGACAAACTGGTGCTGATTTTAGGGCAACTGGCAGCCTGACGTTTGCAGGTTAACGGCGGGAAAGTAACGCCATGACTTCGTAGTGTGCAGTGTGCGGAAACATGTCGAATAGCTGGACGCGCTCGATGTGGTAGTCCGGCAGATGGGTAAGGTCTTTCGCCATGGTTTGTGCGTTGCAGCTGGAATAAAGAATGGTCTGCGGCGCCATGCGGCTTAAGTAATCACAAAGCTCTGCGCCGATACCTCGCCGTGGCGGATTAACCAGCACCAGGTCTGGCACCTCCCCCTTGCCGGTCGCGAAACCGGTTGAGTCCAGCGCCTGAAACTCCACGTTTTTCAATCCTAACCTTGCAGCCGATTCGCGCGCGCAGGCTATCGCTTCGGCACTGATTTCAATCCCGGTCAATTTCATCTCAGGCGTAGCGCAATGCAGGCCAAAACCACCGACCCCGCAGAACAGATCCCACATGCTATCAATTTTAAGATCGGTCACCCATTCCCGTGCCGTGGCATATAAAGCCGCCGCCACCTGCGGATTGGTTTGGAAGAAACTCTGCGGACGAATAAACAACGGCACATGGTTAAACTCCTCTTCCAGCGCCTGCTGCGCCGTCAGCGGGATCTCCTCATCCCCCTCAAGTCTCGCCATATGTACTGGCTGAATATTGGCAGATATTACTTTTAGCTGCGGAAGCTGCTGCTGCAGCCACGGCAACGCGGCGCGCAGCTGGGCCAGTTTGGTCTGCGAACGCAGCACGAAGCGCAGCATCATGCCGCCCTCTTGCTGGCTTTCGGTTAACAGCAGGAATTTCAACTCACCGCGTTTGCGCGCCACGTTATAGGGCGTCAGCCCTGCGCGGGCGATGAAGTTTTTGAGTACGGAGAACACCGCCGGAAAACTGGCCGGATAGAGCGGACATTCGCACAGATCAACCGGCGTACCGTCGCGGTGCAGCATGCCTAACAGCGGGCGTTCGACGCTGCCGCTGACCACCATTTTAGCTTTATTGCGAAACGCACTTTCCGCGCCGGTGACCGGTTCGCACCATTGGCTGACCGGCAGGCCTTCGAGCAGTAGGCTCAAATCCTGCTGTTTATCGGCCAGCTGGCGTGAATAAGGTTTGTCGAGCCACTGACATGAGCGGCAGGTCCCGGCGGTATAAAGTGCGCAATGCATGAAAGATGACCGTTATCTGGAAAGCAGGAGAAAAGTTGGCGCGCAGTGTACCACTGGCTCAGCGTCGGCGCAGGAAAAACCGGCGGCTGCCCGGCGGGGCATACAACAACAGGATCACCACAATGTCAGGGATTTTCTGCATCAATAATGCATACAGGAACTCGCCCTGCGTGTCGGTTTCAAAGCGAAAAATCTTCGGCCCGAACCAGTCAAAAGAAGCCAGTAGCATATAACTCACCACCACGGCCTGACAGCCGATAAAGGCTCTGCGGCCCCAGTTACGGCCACGCATCATGGCGTAAGCGGCGCGACACTCCACCAGCACAATCATCAGGCTGGCGAGCAGAATAATACAGTTGAGCCACGAACTGGCGCTGGCACGCACAAAATCACTCAGGCCGGCCACACCCATGGCATCAAACAGCAGAATGAATTCCAGACAGCGCGTCGCCACGATGGCCGAGGCGCCAATCATGACGGGTACGGGTATGAACTGTAACTTCATCCCCTGCGCCCCAGACGCTGCGTTGGCTGCTTTTGTTCATCCAAATCGCCGGTTGGTGTCAGCCCGCGTTTGCCGCCTGGCTGATACGCCAACCGCGTTGGGGAGGTATCAATGTCATTGACCACGATATGCACGTTGTATCTCTTTCACTCTCTGTTTTTCCGCCCGCGCCATAAACCACCAGGCAATCATGCCAATAATTCCCACCACCAGCAGAATCAGCGTTGCCAGTGCGTTGATCTCCGGGTTCACGCCCATGCGCACGCTGGCAAACACCAGCATTGGCAAGGTGGTTGACCCCGGCCCTGCGACGAAACTGGCGATCACTAAATCATCCAGCGACAGCGTAAAGGCCAGTAACCAGCCCGACACCAGCGCCGGGGCAATCATCGGCACGGTGATGATAAAAAACACTTTTAATGGCGTCGCACCGAGATCCATGGCGGCCTCTTCTATCGAGCGGTCCAGCTCACGCAACCGGGCAGCCACCACCACCGAAACATAGGCGCTGCAAAACGTCACGTGCGCCAGCCAGATGGTGAACATGCCACGCTCGGCGGGCCAGCCAAAGGCGTGCCCCATCGCCACAAACAGCAGCAGCAGCGCAAGCCCGGTGATCACATCCGGCATCACCAGCGGTGCCGTCAACATAAACGCAAACCCGGTAGAACCTTTAAAACGCCCAAAACGCACAATCACCACCGCCGCCAGCGTGCCGACAATCACCGCCATGGTGGCCGCCGCCGTGGCGATACTCAGGCTCATACCGACCGCGTTGATCATCGCCGTGTCATGGAACAGCTGAGTATACCAGCGGGTAGACCACCCGGCCCAGACCGTTACCAGCTTGGAGCTGTTAAACGAATAAATAACCAGCATCAGCATCGGTGCATAGAGGAAGGTGAAGCCGAGCACCAGAATAAGAATTCGCCACGGTGAGCGAACAACCGGCAAATTGTTCATTCTTTGTCTCCCAGCTCTTTGCTTTGGTATTTGTGGAACCACAGGATGGGCATGATCAGCAGCAGTAGCATGATCACTGCCACCGCCGAAGCCACTGGCCAGTCACGGTTATTGAAGAACTCCTCCCACAAAATTCGTCCGATCATGATGCTGTCAGGGCCGCCGAGCAGTGCCGGAATGACGTACTCCCCCACCGCCGGGATAAAGACCAGCATCGAACCGGCAATAATGCCGCCTTTGGTCAGCGGCACAATCACGCGGAAGAAGGTTTTAAGCGGACGCGCACCTAAGTCCAGCGACGCTTCCACCAGCGAGTAGTCGAGACGGGTCAGCGCGGTGTAAATCGGCAACACCATAAACGGCAGATAGGAGTAAACAATGCCAATATAGACCGCCAGATTGGTGTGCAAAATCACCAGCGGCTGGTCAATCACATGCAGCCAGATAAGGAAATTATTCAGCACGCCGTTATCTTTCAGGATGCCCATCCAGGCATACACGCGGATCAGGAATGAAGTCCAGGACGGCAAAATCACCAGCAGCAGCAAAATATTGCGCGTCGATTTACTGCTATGCGCCACCGCCCACGCCAGTGGGTAGCCAATGGCCAGGCAGCACAGGGTGGAAATCGCCGCGACTTCCAGCGATTGCAGGTAGGCTTCAATGTAGAGCGGGTCGTCGGTCAGCGAGAGGTAATTGCCGAGATTCAGGGCGATATCCAGCATACCATCAGCAAAGGTGACCAGATCGGTATACGGCGGAATGGCGCGGGCCATTTGGGCGAAACTGATTTTGAACACAATCAAAAACGGCAGCAGGAACAGCAGCAGGAACCACACCAGCGGCAACAGGATCACCAGCTTACGGCCATGCTTTTGCTGCAACCGGCCAAAGAAGGCTTTCAGGCCACCCGGTGGTTTGGCCGGTTCGGCCTGGTCAGGTTGTGCAGAGATAAAGGACATGTTTCAACTCCCCTTAAACGGTCAGCACGACACAGCTGTCGGCTTCCCAGCACAGACGTACTTCGTCGTCCCAGGTAGGCATGCCTCTGCGGAAGCGGTGGCCGTTCTGTAACTGTGCGGTGATCATCTGTCCACTGTGCAGTTTGACGTGATAAATCGACAGATCGCCAAGATAGGCAATATTTGCCACTTCGCCGACGGCAAAGTTGCAGCCATCTTCAGGCACCTCGTCGCACAGCATGATTTTTTCCGGTCGCAGCGCCACGAATACCGGCACACCGTCGATCACCGAGGCATCAGCATCAACTTTCAACGGATGCATCAGACCAGGGCTGCTGATGATCAGCGCGTCATCCTGACGTTCCTGCAACACGCCTTCGAAGATATTCACCGAACCGATGAACTCAGCGCTGAAGCGGCTGGTCGGATGTTCGTAAATCTCTTCAGGTTCACCAATCTGCACAAATTTCCCACGGTTCATGATGGCGATGCGCCCCGCCATGGTCATGGCCTCTTCCTGATCGTGGGTGACCATCACGCAGGTCGCGCCAACGCGTTCGAGGATGTCCACCACTTCCAGTTGCATACGGTCACGCAGCTTTTTGTCCAGTGCGCCCATCGGCTCGTCGAGCAATAACAACTTTGGCCGCTTAGCCAGACTGCGAGCCAGCGCCACGCGCTGACGCTGGCCACCGGAAAGCTGATGCGGTTTACGTTTGGCAAACTCCTGCATATGCACCAGCGTCAGCATTTCTGCTACCCGACTTTTGATTTCAGCGGACGGCAGTTTGTCCTGCTTCAGGCCAAAGGCGATGTTCTGCTCCACCGTCATATGGGGGAACAGCGCGTAGGACTGGAACATCATGTTGATCGGGCGCTGATAAGGCGGCACCTGCGACAGGTCAACGCCATCAAGCACAATCTGGCCCTGCGATGGTGTCTCGAAACCGGCCAACATACGCAGCAGCGTCGACTTACCGCAGCCGGAAGCACCGAGCAGTGCGAAAATTTCGCCTTTGTAGATGGTCAGACTGACGTCATCTACAGCCGCCTGCCCATCAAAGGATTTGGTTAAATTGCGGATTTCCAGCAAAGGCGTGAAGCCTTTGTGCGTTTTAGGCTGAGGACGGGGGATAGCATCATTCACTCAGGGACATCTCCGGCAGAGGCGGCGGCAAACCGCGCAAATTGAGGAACTGCAACAAAGTTAACGGCCCCGCCAGAAAGCTGCGGAGCCGCCAGTACAAATACTCAAAATCATTCGAGTCGCCTAGGGGCGCGTTCACGCAACCAACGCAGAGGCAGCTTGAAGGATGAAGAGTATCACTTTCCCGTTTTTACCTTAGTCCACGAACGGGTGATCACACGGTCAATCTTCGGATCCTGCACTTTCAGGGTGAAGAGTTTGGCACGGACATCGGCCGACGGGTAAATGCCCGGATTGTTACGCACGTCGGCATTGACCAGTGGCGTTGCGGCCAGGTTGCCGCTGGCGTAATAGACCGTGTTGCTGACCTGAGCGATGACTTTCGGCTCCATCAGATAGTTGAGGAACTGATAGGCCTCATCGAGGTTTTTGGCGTCAGCCGGGATAGCGAAGACGTCAAAGAAGGCCAGCGCCCCCTCTTTCGGAATGCTGTAGGCCACGTTCACGCCGTTTTTGGCTTCTTTCGCGCGGTTAGAGGCCTGCATCACATCGCCCGCCCAGCCAATCGCCACGCAGATATCACCATTTGCCAGATCGTTAATGTACTGAGAAGAGTGGAAATAACGGATGTTAGGACGCAGTTTCAGCAGCAAGTCATTCGCCGGCCCCGTGTAATCACTGGCTTTGGTGCTGTTCGGGTCGAGATGCAGATAGTTAAGCACGGTGGCGTAAATCTCGGCCGGGGCATCAAGGAAGGAAACCCCGCAACTTTTCAGTTTCTCAAGGTTTTCCGGCTTGAGCACTAAGTCCCAGCTGTCCACCGGCGCATCTTTGCCGAGCACCGCTTTGACCTTATCGACGTTATAACCAATGCCGGTGGTAGCCCACAGGTAAGGAATAGCGTATTTGTTACCCGGATCGTGCTGGGCCACCATCTTCAATAAATCAGGATCGAGGTTTTTATAGTTAGGCAGTTTGCTCTTGTCGAGCGGCTGGAAGACACCGGCCGCTAGCTGGCGCTCAAGGAAACTGGCCGAAGGCACCACCAGGTCAAAACCGGTACTGCCTGCCATTAATTTACCTTCCAACACTTCGTTGGAGTCGAATACGTCGTACACCACTTTGATACCGGTTTCCTTCTGGAAGTCCGGTACGGTATTTGGCGCAATATAGTCAGACCAGTTGTAGACGTGCAGCGTTTTTTCTTCCGCAGACGCTGTGACGGACGCGGCCATAACCAGACCGGCGACAACACCCGATAACCACTTTTTACGCAGGGTGAACATCCGTTACTACCTCCAAGATCAGGGGGAAAAGAAAAATTGAACTTGTATCTCAAAAGGATACAAAACCTTTCATAAACAGGCCAACTGCCGCGGCAAGCATTTGCATAGGCATTCAGTGTTGACGAGGTCGCTGCTCGCGAATTAACCGTTTGGTTTTACGGTGTTATCGACGCATCACGCAGATCAGCAGCATAGCGCCTGCCTACCCACCACGCCAGCCTGACGGGGAAAAAATGCGGTTTATCGATTATTTATGCACTTTTGCTTTATGCCCTGCGGCAATTTTGGCTTTAACAAAGTTAAATATCTGGCAACAATAGCCAAACAGCAGCATAACTGATGCGTAAGCAGAGAGGGAAAAGCGCAAAAAGCAGCGGAGCCACTGGTGATAGCAGCTCACAGAGGATATTGGTGCGGAATTTGGGGTAACGGTCAGTGCAGAAGCGGAGCGTTCGAGCCGACGACCGACTCACTTTCTTCTTCTTCATCACCCAGGAACAGCATCTCGTTGGCATGCGCTTCAAGGATGATCATCGACATCTGCTCTTCTGCCTGTTGCAGGAAGTGAGCAAACTGTGACTGGGTCACGCCGACGGCAATCGACAAGGCCTGACAGACGATCAATTTTGGTAAGTTATCGTCCTGAATATCAACGAAAGCTTTTACGGTCAGCGAACTGGCATTGATTTGGCTAAGGTCAGCCACGATCGGGATAAGCGCCGTAGGCTTCACTTCCGCCAGGGACGAGAACAAAATCACGTTGTCGACAATGTCCAGCTTGGCATCAAATACACCATCAAAATTCTGCATATGCGGCAAGTGAAGAGCCTGACAGGAATCACACTCGAAAAATGAGATGCCCAACTGATCCAGCCAGCGCCGAAGCAACGCTAAATCAGGGACGATGAGTGAATCCATAAAATGCCTCATAAGTTCAAAACAACGAAGTCAAATAGCCGAAAAGCGCGCCGACGCGCGGCGCGAAGGGGTCATAGCTTACGGAATATTCTCAGCCAGCGCCATGATCAATACGCGCTTGATGAACATTTTGCTTCGCCGAATCAATAATGCAGTGATGTTATCGAACATCACCCTCCCGATTTAAGCCTGAAGCCCGGTTTGGCGCGATGTTCAATGTAGTCGAGCATCATACCGGCAATATCCAGACCGGTGGTGCTTTCGATGCCTTCCAGCCCCGGTGAGGCGTTGACTTCCATCACCAGCGGACCCCGGTTGGAGCGCAAAATATCGACACCCGCGACGTCCAGCCCCAGAGTACAGGCGGCCTTGATGGCAATCGCCTTTTCCTCGGTGGTGATCTGCACTTTATTGGCCGTGCCACCGCGATGCAGGTTGGAACGAAAATCCCCCGGTTTGGCCTGACGCTCAATAGCCCCGACCACCCGCTTACCCACCACCAGACAACGAATGTCGCGCCCTTCGGCCTCACGGATATACTCCTGCACCAGAATATGCGCATTCAGCCCGCGAAAAGCGTCGATCACACTTTCCGCCGCCTGACGGGTTTCTGCCAGCACCACGCCGATGCCCTGCGTCCCTTCCACCAGTTTCACCACCAGCGGCGCACCGCCCACCAACGCAATCAAATCTGACGTATCGTCAGGCGCGTTGGCAAAACCGGTGGTCGGCAGGCCAATACCCTCCCGCGCCAGGATCTGCATCGAACGCAGTTTGTCACGTGCGCGGGTGATCGCGACGGATTCGTTAAGCGGAAAACTGCCGAGCATTTCAAACTGGCGTAACACCGCCGTGCCATAAAAGGTAATGGCGGAGCCAATACGTGGGATCACCGCATGGTATTTATCCAATTGACGGCCCTGATAATGCACGCTGGGCGCGGCCGGATTGATATTCATATAGCAAGACAACGGATCGATAATATCGATTTCATGACCACGGCTTTGCGCCGCCTCCCGCAGGCGTTTGCACGAATACAAACTGCCATCACGGGAAAGAATAGCTATTTTCATCCGACAACTCCGTCGCCGTTAACGTGTGATCCAGCCTTGTTGGTGCAGAGCATCCAGCATATGCGGGCGCTGTTCCTTTTTCAGCGTGCGGACAATCAGGTCACTCCAGGTGTCGCGGCGCGCATTGCTGTCGCGCTGCTGATAATAGGTGTTCAGTTGGTCATCATATTCCGCCAGCACTGCCCGGTCGATGGGCTGATAGCTGTTCTCATGCACCAGCAGCGATTGCGGCATACGCGGCTTGACCTGATGATCCTGCGCCGGGTGGCCGATGCAAAAACCAAACAGTGGCATCACGAATTTTGGCAGTTTGAGCAGTGTCACGACGTCATTAACCTGATTACGAATCCCACCGATGAACACCCCACCCAGGCCAAGAGATTCGGCTGCCGTCATGGCATTTTGCGCCATCAGTGCGGTATCGACGCAGCCGAGCAGTAACTGTTCGGCCAGACCGAGTTCGGCGTCCGGGTTAATTTGCTGGTTGCGGTTGAAATCAGCACAAAACACCCAAAATTCTGCGGCGCTGGCAACATATTGCTGCCCCCCCGTGTACTCAACCAGCTTTGCGCGCAGCGCAGGGTCGGTCACCCGAATGATGGACGAGCATTGTAAAAAACTGGACGTGGATGCACCTTGTGCTGCACCAATAATGGCTTCACGTTGTTCATCCGACAGAGGCTGATCGGTGAATGAACGGATTGAGCGATGGGCGCGCAGGAGGTCGATAGTCGGCGTCATTAGGGATCCTTGGACGGGAAAAGTTAAAACATACTGGCAATTATCATTGATGCTCCGTCTGCGCTTTGCAATAGTCCACATGCCGAATGCTGTAACAAAACGCGCACTTCACGGCAAACAGCGCCTGGGAGGAAAAGCCTTTGTCAGCATAACGATAGGTAACACACATCAAACTGACAGGTAATTCCTACTTTTTTTTAGCGCGTGTAACAGGCATAGTAAGTGCTACAAAAACCGTGACGCACTTAACAGTTTTGACGCGGACCACGGCTTAATTCATTCATTTTACTGGCATTGAAAAATCAAGGAGTCTCCATGTTTGCAGTGATTTTCGGGCGTCCTGGCTGTCCTTATTGTGTACGTGCAAAAGAGTTGGCGGAAAAACTGACTGAAGAGCGTGATGATTTCAATTTCCGTTACGTTGATATCCACGCTGAAGGTATTTCTAAAGCTGATCTGGAAAAAACGGTCGGTAAGCCGGTAGAAACCGTACCGCAGATCTTCATCGATTCCACCCACATCGGTGGTTGCACGGATTTCGAAGCGTATGCAAAAGAAAATCTGGCGCTGTTCCAATCTTAAGTCAGACAAAGACCACACAGCATAAAGGCGCTCATTGAGCGCCTTTTTTGGGTCTGCATGCGGGGTTACCCACCGGCACTGTGCTTCACCTATTGCCGACTCATTTGCTGCACCAGCGTGCGGATCAACAAATAGAGCAGTGCCCCCATCACGCACCAGAACACCGCACTGCCCACATAGGCCATCTCTTGCACCAGCGAACGCACCCGCACGAAATACAGCATGCAAATCATATAACAGACGGGGATGCCCAGGATGGCCCCGAGAAAGGCATAAAAAACTGGGGAGTGACGGATGAGGTGCGCGGTAATAATACCGGGGAAAATAAACAGCAAGAGGCCGTACTCTGGCCCGTAGGGAAGTGTCCTAACCACAACAAGCTCTGTTTTCAGTAAAACAAAAATCACCACAAACAGTACGCAGCAAATCACTGGACCAAAACGATCGCGAAAGTGCATGAAGCCTTCCTCCTTAAAGTGTTCGTTCATTCATTACCTGCGCTTAAACACATCCTGCGCTGGCAATCATTGCCCTGCTCTTTCCCTGGCGCATTGCACTATCCTGTGCAACACAAAACATGCTGTTAAGAAGTTTCTACCGGCTTTTCTCTGGCTGAATGGTCAATCAACGACTAAAATAACGCGCAAAATTGCGTTACTATGGCCACCGACTATTTCATTAGCCTTTGTGTTAGCGGTTAAAATATAATGCAGTCGAATCTATCCCTTACACCCCCTCATATCAAGAATTTGTTGGTAAACAATAAGTTATCTTAGTGAACATAAACGTCGCCAGTTTGTTAAACGGGAATTACATCCTGTTATTATTTGTAGTTTTAGCGCTCGGGTTATGCCTGGGGAAAGTTCGACTGGGATCGGTCCAGTTGGGAAATTCCATAGGCGTATTAGTCGTTTCCCTGCTGCTGGGCCAACAACACTTCAGCATTAACACTGAAGCGCTGAATCTCGGTTTCATGCTGTTTATTTTTTGTGTTGGCATCGAAGCCGGCCCAAACTTTTTCTCAATTTTCTTCCGGGATGGCAAAAACTACCTGATGCTGGCACTGGTGATGGTCGGCAGCGCCATGCTGTTGGCCCTTGGGTTGGGTCGTCTGTTCGGCTGGGACATCGGCCTGACTGCCGGTATGCTCGCGGGGTCGATGACCTCCACGCCGGTGTTGGTCGGTGCTGGCGACACGCTACGAAATACGCTGGGTGGGAATAAACTGCTCGGACCTGAGCTGGATAATTTGAGTCTCGGCTACGCCCTGACCTACCTCATCGGGCTGGTAAGCCTGATTTTCGGTGCCCGTTATCTGCCAAAATTGCAGCATCAGGATTTACCGACCAGCGCCCAGCAAATTGCCCGTGAACGCGGTCTGGATACCGACAGCCAGCGTAAGGTTTATTTGCCGGTGATCCGTGCATACCGTGTGGGCCAGGAACTGGTTGCCTGGGCCGATGGCAAAAACCTGCGTGAACTGGGCATTTACCGCCAGACGGGCTGTTATATCGAGCGCATTCGCCGTAACGGTATTCTGGCCACGCCAGACGGTGATGCTGTCTTGCAGGTCGGCGATGAGATATCGCTGGTAGGCTACCCTGATGCCCACTCACGCCTTGACCCGAGTTTCCGTAACGGTAAAGAAGTGTTTGACCGTGACTTGCTCGATATGCGCATCGTCACTGAGGAAGTGGTGGTCAAAAACAACAGTGCAGTAGGTAAACGCCTCAGCCAACTAAACCTGACCGACCACGGCTGCTTCCTGAACCGGGTGATCCGCAGCCAGATTGAGATGCCCATTGATGACAGCATCGTGCTTAATAAAGGCGATGTCCTGCAAGTCAGCGGTGACGCACGCCGCGTTAAAGCCGTGGCAGAGCGTATCGGCTTTATCTCGATTCACAGTCAGGTCACCGATTTACTGGCCTTCTGCGCCTTCTTTATTGTCGGCCTGATGATTGGCCTGATCACTTTCCAGTTTAAAAACTTCAGTTTTGGCATTGGTAACGCGGCCGGTCTGCTGTTTGCTGGGATCATGCTGGGTTTCCTGCGCGCCAACCACCCGACCTTCGGCTACATCCCACAAGGGGCGCTGAATATGGTGAAGGAGTTCGGACTGATGGTATTTATGGCAGGCGTGGGTCTGAGTGCGGGCGCGGGTATTAATCAGGGGCTGGGCGCGATTGGCGGTCAAATGCTGATTTCCGGCTTGATTGTCAGCCTGGTGCCGGTGGTGATTTGCTTTATCTTCGGCGCTTATGTCTTGCGGATGAACCGCGCCCTGCTGTTTGGCGCCATTATGGGTGCACGTACCTGTGCGCCCGCCATGGAAATCATCAGCGATACCGCGCGCAGTAACATTCCGGCCCTCGGTTACGCCGGAACTTACGCGATTGCTAACGTATTGCTGACGTTGGCCGGTACGCTCATCGTGATCATCTGGCCTGGGGCATAACGCAATACATTGATTCGTAATGTAAATGTAAAAAATCAATAAATATTTTTAAATTTTGCAGCATTGAACGAACTTTATATAGGAAAGGCAGTCTTAATTAATGCCACTGCTTTTCTTTGAAGTCCCCACTTTGGAGAGCCCGCTAATCCCGCCTCGTTAGGTTCAAGATTAGTGGGTTTTTTCTTTTGTAGAAACATACCCATTTAAAAACAATCAATTAAAACTCCCCCAGTCATAAATGGCGATAGAGTGGCGACAGCTAAAACGAAGTTATTTGCCCTAATCCCTTCTTTTCGCAAACGTTAGTACAACGTAAGAATTCAGATTGGAAGCTCCGGAATTGCAGTAATTTCGAACGGGGGTTCAAATCCCCCCAGCACCAAATTCCTGGTTGATGATTACCAGAGCCATCCAACGAAGTCCCAGAAACCCGCATGGCGCCAGCCCTGCGGGCTTTTTTGTATCATCGCCCTTTCACCAAACAGCGCACTAAGCAGAGTTTTGGAGCCTATCCCTCGGTCACACTTTCTGACGCATGGAAGCGGAGAGCAGAATCGCGAGCGTTACTTGCCAAGCAGATCGATCCTCTTGCGTAACGGTAGATGGTTTTACCCCCATGCGTTCAAAAAACTGCGCCGATGTAAGCCCGCTTCGCCCCTCCCATCCTGTAGAGCGGGCTTCCAATAGACACACTAAGAAGAGGGCATGATATTCCCCAGCCTTGCGGAAAGTGAAGCAGCGATATTTACCAGTTTATTGCCGATAGTCTCGATGGTTGAGGCTGCCGCTTCCTGTTCCAGCATACTCACGGCCAGACCCGCCACCACTTGCCCTGAAAAGTCATATACCGGGGCTCCAATACAGAACATCCCTTCACGGATCTGTCCGTCATCGACCGAGTAACCGCGTTGGCGGACAACGGCCAACTCCTGCAAGAGCATCGTAAGTGATGCCACGCTGCGGGCAGTGAGCGGTTTAGGCCAGCCAGTTTCAAAGCGACGGCAGATATTCTCATCATTCAGGGTGCTGAGAATTGCCTTACCTGTTGCGGTAAAAGGGGCAGGCAGACGCATCCCGATCCGGAATGTAAATCCCAACGCGGCTTTGCTGTTGGAGCACGCGACATAAACCACCTGCTGACTATCTAATATCGTCATGGTGACAGTGAAATCACTCAATTCGCGTCGATCTTGCAGGAGCCGCTGGAATTCCTCGACCAGATCGGTCTGACCAATAAAGGCATTAGCCCAATTCATCACTCGCCCTCCAATCCGGTAGGTCCCGGCATCGGTACGCATCAACATCCCCAAATCCACCAGCGCGGCACATAAGCCATGCGCAGAACTTTTAGGCAGGCCAAGTAATGTCACGATCTCAGTAAAAGTCGGAGGAGTGGGAAGTTCGCTGACTGCATCCAGAATCTGTACGGCACGGCGTAATGCAGGCGCACTGTTCCCGGGGGTTTCTGTCTCTGTATTTTCCGGCATGGGTCTCACTTTTTAACAGTAATTTGACGTTTGATTAAATTATGTGCCACAATTCTATATAGTGAATTTAGTTCAATATACTGAACTTGTAAATAAAAATTCCTCTGTTAGGAGGGGAAATATGCTCGATTTACGCGATCCATCGTTATTCAGGGAAACTTGTCTGCTCGCCGGAGAATGGCGTCCTGCCACTGACGGCGCAACGTTTCCAGTAACAAACCCGGCCACGGCTGAAATAATTGCCCATGTCCCCCAGCTTGAAGGGGCAGCAATTGAAGAGGCGATCTTCGCAGCGCAGCGCGCATTTTTACTCTGGCGCGAGAAAACGGCTAAAGAGCGTTGCGTGATATTGCGTCGTTGGTTTGACCTTATCACTGACAACAGCGCTGACCTTGCCGCCATCATGACGGCGGAGCAGGGAAAACCTTTGGCTGAATCTCGTGGGGAAGTGGCGTATGCCGCATCATTTATTGATTGGTTTGCCGAAGAGGGAAAACGTATTTACGGCGACGTGATCCCCTCGCCACAGGCCGATAAACGACTGGTGGTACTAAAACAACCCGTCGGTGTCTGTGCCGCCATTACCCCCTGGAATTTCCCCGCGGCCATGATCACCCGTAAAGCCGCGCCTGCTCTGGCCGCTGGCTGCGTCATGATCGTCAAACCTGCAGAGCAAACTCCGCTGACCGCATTCGCGTTAGGCGAACTGGCGATGCGCGCAGGGATCCCGGCCGGTGTGCTGCAAATCGTCACCGGCGATGCAAAAGTCATCGGCAATGTATTAACGAAAAGTGAAGTGGTCAGAAAACTCTCTTTCACCGGTTCAACGCAGATCGGGCGCTTGTTGATGGCACAGTGCGCACCAACGCTCAAGCGTGTTTCCCTGGAGCTGGGAGGAAACGCCCCCTTTATCGTCTTTGATGACGCTGACATTGAAGCCGCCGTTGACGGCGCCGTACAGTCTAAATTCCGCAATGCCGGTCAGACCTGCGTATGTACCAACCGTTTTCTGGTGCAGTCGGGGATTTACGACCAGTTTGCACAGCGTCTGGCAGAGCGTGTCAGAAGTCTGACGGTAGGCAACGGCGTTGATGCCGGAGTTCTGGTTGGCCCCCTGATTGACGAAGATGCCGTCGTTAAAGTAGAGAGCCACATTCAGGACGCCAAAGATAAAGGGGCAGAAGTATTAACAGGCGGCAACCGGCATACATGCGGTGGGCTATTTGTTGAGCCAACGGTGATTGTTAACGTCACTCGCGACATGCTCATCGCGCGGGAAGAGACTTTTGGCCCTGTTGCCCCGCTGTTCCGTTTTGATACAGAAGAAGAAGCGGTAGCAATGGCCAATGACACTGAGTTTGGTCTGGCGGCCTATTTCTTTACTGAAAACAGCAAAAGAATGTGGCGGGTCGCGGAAGCGCTGGAGTACGGCATGGTGGGTCATAACACCGGGCTTATCTCCAATGAAGTGGCACCGTTTGGAGGAATGAAACAGTCAGGGATCGGCAGAGAAGGCTCAAAATACGGTATCGACGAATACCTTGAGATCAAATATTTCTGCACATCGGTAGGGTGATCATCGCGTTTTACGGTTAAAACTCACCCACGTTTTTTCACCAGAAAAGAGGGAAAGTATTATGTCAGATGTTATGCAACCCTTTGAATTTAGAACAGTACCATCGATGCTAGTGGAATGGTCAGGCGCACAACGCCTCGGGGAGATCCTGTCACACCGTTTTACTGCCCGTAAAGCACTGATCGTAACGGATGGGGGATTAGTCAAAGCCGGTTTGCTAAAGCCGGTCGAAAAAAATCTGCGCGACATCGGTTTCGATGTCGTGGTTTTCGACCGGGTTATCGCCGACCCACCGGAAGCCATTGTCCTTGAAGCCGCACGTATCGCGCGGGATCAGCACATCGATATCGTGATTGGGCTTGGTGGTGGCTCCTCGTTGGATGTGGCAAAGCTCACGGCTATACTGGCGCAGTCGGAACAGGATCTCAGTGGCTTGTACGGCATTGATAATGTTCTGGGCGAACGATTACCGCTGGTGCAAATCCCAACGACGGCGGGTACTGGGTCGGAAGTGACCAACATTGCGATTCTTACCACGGGTGAAACGACCAAAATGGGCGTGGTTTCCCGCCAGCTCTATTGTGACTTTGTTCTGCTGGATGCGGAGCTTACCGTCGGACTGCCTGCGACACATACCGCTGCGACGGGTATTGATGCGATGGTACATGCCATCGAGTCTTACACCAGTAAGCACAAAAAAAATCCGTTATCTGATGCGTTAGCCCGGGAAGCGTTACGCCTGATCTCACAACATCTGGTCACGGCTTGTCATGACGGTTCAAACCGACATGCCCGCGAGTCCATTCTATTAGGCGCAACACTAGCCGGTCAGGCTTTCGCCAATTCACCGGTCGCGGCGGTACATGCGCTGGCCTATCCACTCGGCGGTCATTATCACATTCCTCACGGCCTCTCGAATGCACTGATGCTGGGTGCGGTATTGCGTTACAACGCCAAAGTCGCGGCACCTTTATATGCGGAACTTGCCGACGTACTCAATGTGGGCAAAGAAGGCGATGTACAGACGCGTTGCAACGCGTTTATTGATGCAATGATCAGCATCATGGATGAAAGCGGTGCACCGAGACGTTTACGCGACGTCGGGGTGAAAGAGGATACGCTGGCATTGCTGGCTTCAGATGCGATGAAACAGACCCGTCTTCTGACCAATAATCCGGTCGAGGTAAAAGAGGCTGACGCTTTGGCGCTTTATCAGGAAGCTTTTTAATCATCTCGCCAACACCCTACGAAGTGAAACGTGAAAGGACATAAGAAAATGACCGACATTCGCCTGTATATGTTTCAAACCGGCTCGCTGAAGTGCAAAGTTCACAATATCAAAATGAATCAGGGAAACGGAGCAGATTATGAAATCCCCGTTCCGTTTTTCCTGCTGACTCACCCTAATGGACATACGCTGATTGATGGGGGTAATGCCGTAGAAACTGCCACCGATCCTAAAGGGTATTGGGGAGGGATCACCGATGTTTATTGGCCGGTAATGCGTGAAGATCAGGGCTGTGTCGCGCAACTGAAAAGTATGGGGATCAATCCCGAAGATATCCGCTACGTCTTACAGTCGCACTTGCATCTCGATCATACCGGTGCGATTGGCCGATTCCCCAATGCGACACACATCGTTCAACGCAGGGAGTACGAGTATGCCTTTACTCCTGACTGGTTTGCTGCAGGAGGTTATATCAGAAACGACTTTGACCGGCCGGGCCTGAAATGGGAATTCCTGGAGGGTGAAAGCAATGATTTCTATGATATCTATGGCGATGGGACACTGAAAACGGTGTTTACTCCCGGCCATTCGCCTGGGCATCAATCAATCCTGGTCAGCTTACCTAACTCAGGTCCAATGCTGCTGACGATTGATGCAGCCTATACAACGGATCACTGGGAAGAGAAAGCGCTGCCCGGATTTATGTCTTCAGCCGTTGAAGTCGTGCGTTCAGTGCAGAAGATGCGCATGTTAGCGAGCCGGACAAATGCACAAGTGGTGACAGGTCATGACCCTGATGCCTGGAAAACCTTCAGGCACGCGCCTGAATACTATGATTGATAGGTGGTTGTCACACTGAGTGAATATTGAACATCACCACAGAAAGTAAGGTGCTTTTCATTTTTGGAGAGCACCCCATCAGACATTCTTGTCGTCGTTTTAAACCCACGCCCGGTGCCCATCAGTTGGAAGCTACTTAGGCACAAAGGACAGATAACCCGCCACGCCGCCGCCGCCACCGTCTTTCGGATGATTAACCCCATCCACTACTTTGACAGTATGAAAATCGAATGGTGAGACATCCTCTATACAGGCCACGTTGACCCCATATTGTTCAGGGTTAGAACGACGCTGATGAAACGTATAGATACCGCAAACTGAACAAAAGTAATGCGCAGCTTCTTGGCTATTAAAACGGTACTCAGTGAGCTTATCTTTACCCTTTGTGACATCAATTCCAGACGCAAACACAACCACGGCGCCACGCATGCGACAAAATGAACAATTGCAGCGAAGAATAGTTTTAAACCCATCGATGAGTTCAACATTGAAAACAACAGCACCACAATGGCACTGAGCAGAGATTTTATCTGACATGGCGGCTTCCTTATGCTTCTCAGGTGTGGGTATACATTGGGTTTACAACTATTTTGACTTGTTGACCACTTTTTCACTATCAACGACTTCCCTGCCCTGGGGGCATTATTGGCAGTCGATAAAGCATAAAGGGGGATGATTCATCCGCCTTGAGAGCCGCACGCATCGAGTGTCACAAAACCTGATCTCCCTTCACAACAGGTGCTGTAAATCTTCGGCGCTCATCGTAGGTTCAAAAGGCGTGATCTCCAGCGTTGCCAAACCCTGATGCTGAAGCGGATCTTCCTTCATGCGCGCTTGTATCTCTTCAATGCTGCTACCTCTGGCCAAAATAACGCCTCCGGTTCGTGGGTTACGCCGCCCTGAAAGAATAAAGATCCCATCGTCATACCCCTTGCGCAGCCATTCCACATGGGCTGGCAGCAGAGCATCAACCTCACTGAGCGGTTTTACATAAGACAGGACCGCAATATAAAGCATGTTCATGACGTTTTCCTTAAAGGGTTTTCTGCGCCAGCCAGACTGTATGCCCGGCGCAGTCAGGGTCTTCGGGTATCATTTCGATCACATCAAAGCCATGGTTTGCGAGCAATTCCCGGTACTCATCAGGGGCTAAGCTTGCATGATAAAGAGGCTCCCCCTGAAACTCCCCGATAGCCTCACCGTTGCCCGGCCCACTCGTGAACATCAGCACGGCATTGTCCTTTGCGTGGGCGCTAAAAATGGAGAACATATGACGCTGATCGTCGCGAGTCAGATGAAAGAAACTGTCCCAGGCGAGCAAACCATCAAATTTACGCGCTAAAGATAACGTGCGCATATCCGCCACGTGCCATATTTGCTGCGCAAAACGCTGACGGCATAGTGCAATCATTGCCGCAGACGCATCAACGCCCGTTACATTCAAACCATGTTGCAGGAAATACTCTGCAATCGGCCTTCCCGAGCCACAGCCGATATCCAGAATATCCGCCCCGGCAGGCAACAAAGCCATAAAGCGGTTCAGCCAGGAAGTTTCATAACGGAGGTCATGGCGGATGCTGTCCCAGTGGGCACTATGTCGCTGGTATAATTCAATGATGTTATGGGCTGAAAAATGGTCCACCAGTGCGTCCTTCGACAGTTTAACTAACCGGTTAAATAATGCGCTGCACTTTCTGCGCCACGCCGCCTAAGCGACCATCGACCTGATTCCATTCATGAGTATAGGCTTCATAGGCAAAGACAAAAGCATGGTGACCACTAGAAAACCAGCGGTCTGGTTTACGCTTCCACCCTGAGTAAGGGTCATAGCGTAAAATTTCAAAACCGCGTGGCTGCGAGCGGATGATATAGGTGTAATGCTCATAAAGATCTTCATCAACCGGGATCTCTTCTTCAGGTGCCAGCGTGATAAATAGCCCGCCGAGTTTTACTTTGATCATCCAAATTCCTTTTTCATAAAATGGTCTTTTTCATCACCCAAAGCCCGGTGGTTTGCGTTTCTGTAACATAAGCGCTTTCGCAATGGACGGACATCCCCTGCCGTTCGTAAAAATGAAGTGCGGTGGTATTACTTTGAAGTACGGTCAGCCAAAAACAGGATTGTTGACGCGCAATGGCCTGAGTTTGTGCGTGGGAAAACAGCGCCGCACCCAAACCTCGTGATTTTGCCTCCGGCTGCAAATATAACTTACATAGCATCGCGCCCTGTTGGTCGCTCTCGGGAAGAGGCTGATGGTAATGAACTTTGGCAAAGCCTGCCGTCTGCCCGTGATCGGTCGCCAGCCACCAGTCCTGCTGCGAGTCGCTCAAACCCTGCTGCAATGCAGGGATTGAGAAGTCGTTGTCCAGAAACTGATCCAACTCAGCGGCACTTTCCCAAAGCGCACCAAAATAGTGACGGTACGTGTCTATACCCACTTTCTGTAGCCGTTCAATATCGGCAATATCCGCCTGACGAATCTGCAAACTTTTTCTCCTGGTCTTTTTTTTACTACACTAGTAGCGCCGGTATCGGCACAGGATATCTTTTTAAAGGAGTCATTAACATGACGCAAAATATTTATGACGATCAGACGTTTTTCGAGGGTTATGCGCAGCTTAACCGCTCGGTGAATGGTCTGGAAGGCGCGCCGGAATGGCCTGCGCTGAAGGCGATGCTGCCGGATGTACAAAGTGCCAATGTGATTGATCTGGGCTGCGGTTATGGCTGGTTCTGTCGCCATGTCCGTGAACAGGGGGCCGCGCAGGTGCTGGGGCTGGACGTTTCTAAAAAGATGTTGAATAAAGCCCGCAGCATGACGGCCGACGCCGGCATCGAATACCGACGTGAAGACCTGGAGCAGCTTAGACTGCCTGCCGAAACCTACTCGCTGGCCTACAGCTCTCTGACATTACACTACATTCAAGCGCTGCCGGAACTGTTGACTACCGTCTTTCAGTCACTGGTTCCTGGTGGTCATTTTGTCTTTTCCGCCGAGCACCCGATCTTCACCACGCCATCGCAACCCGGCTGGATAATCGGTAAAAATGGTGAGAAAACCTGGCCAGTCGATGGCTATCAGCGCGAAGGCGAGCGTATTACCCACTGGTTTGCTGAAGGCGTGATCAAGCAGCATCGTAAACTGGCGACCTATATTAATTTACTCATCGAAGCTGGATTTATGATCACGCATCTCGATGAATGGGGTCCGTCCGCTGAACAACTGATGTCTATTCCGGCATTGAGCGAAGAGGCCGAGCGTCCAATGATGTTCCTGCTTTCAGCACAAAAGCCCCGCTAATCCCCCGCGTTAGCTTTATCGCTTTCTTTTAGCGCACTTTCTTTAAACGTTCTGGAAAACAGACTTTTTAAGTCGGGAGGCTGGCTCCTCCCCGCGTGCCTTAAGGATTCCTTAATTTCATAGCCATATTATTAATCCCAAATCGAAACTATACCGCGCTTAAATGGGGCGGAATATTCAGACGAACTCCCTTTACCCTGCGCACCGCACAATTTAACGTTGGGCCGGCATTCAGTTTTTCTGAAGTGGGTTACTGAACTATTTTACGGCTTCTTTTTGGCCAATATTGATGATGAGGGTATTGATGTTGCGGATAGACATTTCAAGGGAACACGCATGGAACAGTTAAACCACCTGATTTTTATCTGGATTAACGCCACGCCTGCGTCGCCACAGGTTATGATCAAATTTGCCACTTTTATGGCCAATGACATGATAATGATCGTGCCGTTGCTGATTATCGGTCTATGGCTTTGGGGCGAACGCGAGCAAATAACGTCGCAGCGTACGTTGGTCAGTAAAACCGTTATTGCGCTATGTTTCGCCATGGCAACGGCCAAAACCCTGTCGATTTTATTCCCCCATGCACGCCCTTTTGTCGAAGGTTTCGGCTATAACTTCCTGCACCATGCACCCGATGACTCTTTCCCGAGCGATCACGGCACGGCCATCTTCACCTTTGCGGTCGCCTTCCTGTGCTGGCACCGCGCGTGGTCAGGTGCACTACTGACCGTCACCGCGCTTGGAATTGCCTGGTCAAGGGTGTATCTCGGCGTACATTGGCCGATGGATATGGTCGGTGGCTTACTGGTCGGTATGTTGGGCTGCATGTTTGCCCAACTGGTATGGAATCTGTTTGGAGAGCAAATCTCCGGCGGGATGGATAAAATTTATCGTTTCAGTTTTGCGATTCCCATCCGCAAAGGCTGGGTCCGCGGTTAATCACTGCGGAAATACCCCGTTAAGGGCGCAGCCTTCTGCGCCCTTATTCAACTTATTTACTGAAGATTGACCCAAACAGCCCGGTGATTTTCATCATGACGAAATCCCAGATACGGCTAAAGAATCCCCCCTCTTTGACCTCTTTCAATGCCACCAGCGGACGCTGGTCGACAACTTTGCCATCCAGGCTGAAGTCTATCGTTCCTACCACCTGGTTTTTCGCCAGCGGCGCTTCAAGTTGTTTGTTGGTTAGCGTAAAGCTGGCTTTCAGATTTTTCAGTTGCCCTTTCGGGGTGGTCAGCGAGGCATTTTCAGCCACGCCGAGTGGCACCATCTTGTCTTCACCAAACCAGACTCGCTGGCTGGTGAATGCATCACCGGCTTTAATGGGTGTCAGTGTTTCGAAGAAACGGAAGCCCCAGGTCAGCAAACTTTCACTTTCGTTAAACCGGATACGATCGCTTGGTGCACCCATCACGACCGCAATCAGACGCATCCCGCTGGGGTCACTGGCTGAAGAGACCAGATTGTAACCCGCACCGGAGGTGAAGCCGGTTTTGATGCCGTCTACGTTCAGATTGGTGTTCCACAACAAACGGTTGCGGTTAATCTGGCGGATATGGTTGAAGGTGAACTCTTTCTCTTTATGCAGCGCATACTCTTCCGGCGTATCGCGGATCAACGCCTGAGACAGCAGCGCCATATCAAGCGCCGAGCTGTATTGCCCGTCGGCATCCAGACCGTGCACCGTTTTGAAATGGGTATTTTCCAGTTTCAGCTGCTGACCGTAGTGGTTCATCAGGCTGACGAAAGAGTCCTGGCTGCCTGCCACATAGTCGGCCAGCGCGATGCTGGCATCGTTACCAGACTGAATAACAATGCCTTTATTCAATTCGGAAACCGGGACTTTATCACCCGGTTTGAGAAACATCAGCGACGACCCGCGCAGCACCGGGTTACCGGTGGCCCAGGCATCCTGCCCTACGGTGACCATGTCATCCGGCGTCACTTTGCCAGATTTGATGGCCTGACCGACCACGTAGCTGACCATGATTTTCGTCAGGCTTGCAGGGTCAAGACGGGCATCTGGATTTGATTCAGCCAGCACTTTGCCGCTGTTGTAATCCATCAGCACCCAGGATTTAGCGTTTATCTGCGGGGCGGCCGGGTTGGTATCTGCCTGAGCAGCAGGAAGCGCCAGCAGCATCACACTGCCGCCGAGCGCACAAAGGAAGGTCCGTTGGAATTTAGGAGAAATTGTCATAGGTTTATCAGCGCTTTTGTCCGGGTAACTGAAATTTATCTTATCTTTCAAACAGGTTCACGACTTGACGTTAAGAAGTTCGCCGATGTTAAAAACTACCGGTTTATACACCGTGAAGGAACCATTGCAATGTAAAGATTCTTAGAATAGTGCTCATTTCTACCCTTGATGGTTTTTCACACTCACTTTTTATTCTGCCAGGTGGTCTTGACCGCGCGCGGCGAGTGGGGCAAGTTTGTGCCACAGCATCATACAATTTTCGATAACTATAAGACGCTTATCAGCAATCAATGTGCAACGTTTTATGTTAAAAAACGGAGAAAACCGCGTGACAGGACTGGTGATTAAAGCATTGATTGGCGCACTGATGGTGATAGCGATAGGAATATTATCGAAAACGCGGAATTATTACCTCGCCGGTTTACTGCCACTGTTTCCCACTTTTGCGTTGATCGCACATTATGTCGTTGGCACGGAGCGCAATATTGACGCGCTGCGCAACACCATCATCTTTGGCCTGTGGGGCGTGATCCCTTACATGGTTTATCTGATTTCGCTCTATTTTTTCATCGCCTGGATGAAACTGCCCTACGCCCTGCTCAGCGGCGTGATCTGCTGGTCACTGGCGGCGTGGCTGCTTATCTCCCTGTGGGCACGCTTTCACGCCTGAGACCTAAAGACCAAACTCGGTGCGAAACACGTCACCTTCGGTCGTCAGTTCATCGCGGACAAACTCAATAAACTGGCTGAGCATCGCTGAACGCCTTTTGCCTGCGACGGTTTGCAACTGCAACGTACGTTGGCTGAGTTGCTCAATATTCACCGGTTTCACGCAAAGCCCGTCGCGGCGTGCTTTATACAAAATGGAAAAATGACTGCAAGCTACAATGGCGCCCGGCGTATGCAGCATAAAATCATATAGCGTTGAGAAACGGTTACAGCTGAGTGCCGGCTCAAGAAATATCCCGCTCATCCGGCATGATAAATCAAACAGTTGACGGATTGTGCTGCCCGGTTCGTTCATGGCCAACGGATAAGGGTGTAAATCGGTCAGCTGTAATGCGGTGGTCGCCAACGGATGGTCGGCGCGCATCACCATTCTCACCGGAGCCGGAAAGGTCGCGATCACCTCAACACCCCGTTCGGCGGTCAGGCTGAACTGCAACGCGAGCTCACTTTCACCGCTACGGATCATCTCAGCGACCTGCAGCGCGGTACCCACATTCAGCGAAAACATCACGCCAGGGTTACGCTGACGAAAGCGAATAAACAGCTGTGGCAACAGGTCAAATGCCGGCCCGTCAGTACATGCCATGCGGATAACGGTTCGCCGCACGGCATTCAGCCCCTTAATCTCTGCGATGGCATGCTCCATGTCCATCATGCTTTTGAGTACATGATTTTCGAGGATCTGCCCGGCGTCATTGAGCACCATCCCACGGGCATGACGCTCAAAAAGCTTCGCCCCGATACGCTCTTCAAGCCGCTGGATCTGCCGGCTTATCGCCGATACCGCCACAAATAATTGTTTACTGGCCGCGCTCAACGACCCCGTGTGGGCAACAGCCAAAAAATAGCGAATCTCCGTACTTTGCATCTTATCTCCCCTGCCTCATAAACGTGCAAACCAGCATTGCATAAAAAGCAAAGCCTGGTTGCAATTATTATTATTGTGGCAACGCTGCGTATTCGTTTAGATAACATTGGTAACAAAATCGATAAAAAAACAACCAACACAACGGACAACTCAATGACAGCGGATAAAGCAGCAGCGCAGGCTCTGGCCTGGTTCGATAGGGGTGAATTTAAAGCGACACTGGCCCGCCGCGTGGCACTGGCCACCGAAAGCCAAAGCAGCACGCGTGACGCCGTGCTGGTACGCTATTTTGACGACGAAATTAAACCGGCGCTATCTGCCATGGGCTTCTCACTGCTCAGCGTAGATAATCCTCGCGCCGCCCACCGTCCGTTTCTGATAGCCAGCCGGATTGAAGACCCCACCCTCCCCACTCTGCTCACTTACGGCCATGGTGACGTGGTATTTGGCGACGATGAACATTGGCGCGAGGGGCTAACACCCTGGCAACTGGTGGAGGAAAATGACCGCTGGTATGGCCGCGGTACTGCCGATAATAAAGGCCAACACAGTATCAATATCGCCGCGCTGGAACAGATTTTTCTGGCCCGTGGCGGGCGTTTAGGATTCAACTGCAAAGTATTGTTTGAGATGGGCGAGGAGATCAGTTCCCCAGGCCTGGCTGATTTATGCCGCGATCACGCCGAGGCACTCAGCGCAGATCTGTTGATCGCCTCGGATGGCCCGCGTTTGAGCGCCACCCGTCCCACACTGTTTCTTGGCTCACGCGGGGCGGTCAATTTTCGCCTGAGTATTAATGCCCGTGACAACGCCTACCACTCCGGCAATTGGGGCGGTTTACTGACCAACCCCGGCACCCAACTGGCCAATGCGCTGGCTTGTCTGGTTAATCAGCACGGTCAGTTACTGATCGATGCCCTGAAGCCTCCCGCTGTCAGCCCACAGATTCGCCAGATCCTCAGTGATATCGACGTGGGCGGCGGTGAAACAGACCCACCCATTGATCCCCTCTGGGGCGAACCCGGACTGACCCCCACTGAACGCCTGTATGCCTGGAACCAACTGGAGGTGCTCTCGTTCCTGACCGGCAACCCGCAGCGACCGATGAATGCGATCCCAGGCCTGGCAACCGCCGTGTGTCAGCTACGTTTTGTGGTCGGCACCGATTGGGAAAACCTGACGCAGCATGTACGGGCGCATCTCGATGCTCGGGGGTTTTCTCAGGTCGAGGTCGAGTTTATGCGCGGCTCGCCCGCCACCCGTTTCGACCCGACAGACCCGCTGGTCGGTTGGGCGCTCGGTGTGATGCAACACAGCTGCGGTAAAAAACCGGCCCTGTTGCCCAATCTTGGCGGCTCGCTGCCTAATGATGTGTTCTCCGACATCCTCGGACTGCCGACCCTGTGGGTACCCCATTCTTATCCGGCATGCGGCCAGCATGGCGTGAATGAACATATGCTGCGCTCGGTCGCGCGCGAAGGGCTGGAGATCATGACCCGACTGTTGTGGGACCTGGGCGAACAGGGCACCTCACTGCTACAACAACACCGGCAACACGCCACTCTCGGAGGTGCGCGATGAACTATTCCTCTGCTCACACCGCGGCGCTCAATACCGCTTCCCCCGGCAAACCTAGCCTGGTAAAAACGCTGTTTGCAACCTGTATCGGCAATGCCCTGGAATGGTTTGATATCGCCATTTATGGCTTCTTTGCCAGCTACATTGCCCACGCCTACTTTCCCGCCGCTGACCCCACGGTGTCCTTATTGCTGGCCTTCGGCAGCTTTGGCGTCTCTTTCCTTATCAGGCCGCTGGGCGCGATTGTCTTAGGCGCCTATGCCGACCGGCATGGCCGCAAAGCCTCGTTGCTGATGTCGATAAGCCTGATGATGTTAGGTGGGTTGATCATCGTCCTCACGCCCTCTTACGCGACCCTTGGCGTCGCAGCCCCCCTGCTGATTCTACTTGCACGTCTGATTCAGGGATTCTCCGCAGGCGGTGAATTTGGTAGTTCCACCGCTTTTCTGGTTGAGCATTTCCCAGAACGCAAAGCCTTTATCGCCAGTTGGCAGTTTGCCACTCAGGGGGCCAGCACGCTGATGGCCTCAGCGTTTGGTTTGGGATTGGCACACGTATTAACCGAAACTCAATTACAGGACTGGGGATGGCGCATTCCGTTTGTTTTCGGCCTGCTGATCGGGCCGGTGGGTTTGTACATTCGCCGTCATATTCATGAATCGGAAAGTTTCCAGAAAGCAGAGAAAAACCATTCACCGTTAAAGCAGATCGTTCGGGCACAGAAATCCCTGTTCTTCATTGCTGTCGGGCTGATGGTGGTCTCCACTGCCATCAATTATATGCTTAACTACGTCCCCACTTACGCCACCAAAACACTGCATCTGCCGCCTTCGGTCGGTTTTAGCGCCACACTGGTTGCCGGGATCATTCTTACCGTGGTGACACCGTTGATGGGGCTGTGGGCAGAAAAAATCGGGCGTTTACCTCTAATGTGGGGGGCGCTGATCCTGCTGTTAATCACCATCTATCCGGCGTTCTGGTTGATGTTACAATACACTTCTGCACTGTCGCTGATTCTGCTGATTGGCTGGCTGGCCCTGTTAAAATCCGTCTATTTCTCAACCGTGCCCTCGATGATGGCAGACCATTCCCCAGTCGGCACTCGCGCCAGTGGGATGGCGATCAGTTACAACGTAGCCGTCACCGTTTTCGGTGGTTTTGCCCCCTTCATCTGCACCCTGCTTATCTCGATGACCGGCAGCAGTCTGGCGCCCGGTTACTATTTAATGGCAGTTGCCCTGCTCAGTGTATGGGCTTTATTACGGGCGCAGAAGTTACAGCGATAAAGCGCACAGCGGTAAAAACAGGGATGCATAATGCCTTTTTCGCGCCTATAGTCTCAGCGAGCTTTTTAAAAATTGTCTTTATAAGTCAACTCATTCAGGGAGTCGTAAACATGCTGACGGTGTGGGGTCGTGAGAACTCGACCAATGTGAAAAAGGTGCTATGGCTGCTGGATGAACTCGGTGAAATGTACCAGCTGATTAATGCGGGCGGTGCCTATGGCAAAGTCAACGAGCCGCTTTACTTGTCACTTAATCCAAACGGGCTGGTGCCTTGTCTGCAAGATGAAGACTTTATTTTGTGGGAATCGAATGCCATTTTGCGCTATCTGGCAGAACGTTCGGGCAATCCGGCGTTTTGGGGCAGTAATACTCAGCAGCGCGCGGCGGCAGACAAATGGCTCGATTGGGTAAGCAGTTCACTTCCCACGCCTTTCCGTCAGGTATTTGTGAATTTGGTACGCACACCGGAAGATCAGCGCGATATGGCTGCCGTCGCCAGCGGAATGGCGACGTTTGAAAAACTGTGGACGGTAGTGGACGCCGTACTGGCCAAGCAGACATGGTTGTCAGGTGATAAATTTGGCCTGGGGGATATTCCAATGGGCTGTTTCGCTTACGCCTGGTTTGAGCTGGATATCCAACGTCAGTCGCACCCGAACCTGGAACGTTGGTACCAGCAACTGACCCAGCGTCCGGCCTACCGTAAGCGGGTAATGATCCCACTGAGTTAATCCTTATTTTGGGCCGGACATTTACTGTTCCGGCCCCCTTCCTCCTCAAAACTCTCCTCGTCAGCCGGTCTATTCCAAACAGGAATAACGCGAGTACGAAATATACTAACCACAGATCATTCCCTATTTATTAACAACTGGGTAGACTGCTTCGACAGATGGACGTCTGGACAGACAGACTTCTGCACATCCTCATATTGGGTGGCTCATGTTGAGCTCCCGTAAACCACCTTGCGAAATCGTGTTCGCTGCCCTGCCGGAGTAGTTAATGAAAAAAATATCCGCCTCTTTACTGGTTCTGAGCCTGTTTGCCGCCGCACCCACTTTCGCTGCTGAGGCCACGCTCGCCGTGGTTCCTGCGGTCATTGCACAACATGCAGGCCCGGTGCGCGTTGCGGTGATCCGCAACCTGGGTTCCGACGATAACACCACCCAATTTCTTGCCGGTGCCATTAAAGAAGGCCGCAAACTGGGCTTTAAAGTCGATACCTTCCTGAGTAACGGCGACGACGCCAAGTTCCAGGACTTCGTGAATCAGGCCATTAGTCAGAAGTATGACGGTATTATTCTGTCGCAGGGCCGTGGCCCATACTCGGTTGAACTGGTTAAACGCATTACTGCGGCGGGCATTGCCGTCTCCGTGTTTGATACCGAAGTGCCGGATAACACCCCTGGTGTCACTGTGACCCGCCAGGATGATGCGTCTCTGACTCACACCTCCGTGGGCCAATTGGTTAAAGATTTCAACGGCAAAGCCAACATCGTTAAATTATGGGTGGCCGGCTTCCCACCGATGGAACGTCGCCAAAAAACCTATGAGGAAATTCTCAAGCAGAACCCAGGCATTCATCAGTTGGAGTCTATCGGTGCGGTCTCTTCTGACGTTCAGGGCGATACCGCCAACAAAGTCGGTGCCATTTTAGCCAAATATCCAAAAGGTAAAATCGACGCCATCTGGGGCGCGTGGGATGCCTTCAGCCAGGGCGCATATAAGGCGTTGCAGGAAAATGGCCGTACTGAAATCAAGCTCTACAGCATTGATGCGTCCAACCAGGACTTGCAGATGATGCGCGAGGCAGGCAGCCCGTGGAAAATCACCGCCGCCGTGGACACTCAATTGATCGGTGCTGTGAATTTGCGCATCGTAGCGCTGAAAATCGCCGGTGAGAAAACACCCGCCACTTATGAATTCCCGGCACAAGCGATCCCACAGTCCTTGCTGCAAAGCCAGACCAGCGGTATCAACGTGAGTGGCTTGAGTAAAATCATCCCAGGATGGGGCAAATCTGAAGATTTCACCGCCCCATGGTTCGCTACGCTGGAAGCAAAATACAAAAAATAAGCGATACGTCTCGCTTTAACACCCGCCCCTTTCTGTAAATTGAAAGGGGCGGGTTTGTAAAAAAATCCCCCTTAAGACCCTGCCTGATCCCCTGCTTGATCACAGAAATAAAGAAACGTAATTTCAGAACTAAAAATCTCAATAGCTCCTGACCTCATCAACCGTTAAAACCTTAAGCTCATCTTATAAATACGGACATTGAGTTCATGAGCACAGAGATCCTGTCGGTTAAGGAAAAAATTGGATACGGACTTGGCGATGCAGCCAGTCATATCATTTTCGATAACGTCATGTTGTACATGATGTTCTTTTATACTGATATTTTCGGTATTCCTGCCGGATATGTCGGCACTATGTTCCTGTTGGCCCGCGCACTGGATGCCATCTCAGACCCCTGTATGGGCCTGCTGGCTGACCGCACCCGCACCCGTTGGGGAAAATTCCGCCCCTATGTCCTGTTCGGGGCCATTCCTTTCGGTATTGTTTGCGTCTTTGCTTACTCCTGCCCGGACCTGAGCATGACCGGCAAAATGATTTATGCCGCCATCACCTATACCCTGCTAACGCTAATGTATACCGTGGTCAACATTCCATATTGCGCCCTTGGCGGCGTGATCACCGCGAATCCTACTCAGCGTATTTCCCTGCAGTCCTACCGCTTTGTTCTGGCGACCGCCGGCGGCATGTTAAGTACTGTGCTGATGATGCCGCTGGTGAAATTTATCGGTGGTGAAGACAAAGCCTTCGGCTTCCAGGGCGGTATTGCCGTGCTGTCAGTGGTGGCGGCGGTGATGCTGGCAATCTGCTTCGCCACCACCAAAGAGCGCGTCACCGGCGAAGGGAAACCCACCGGCACCATGCGCGAAGATCTGCGTGATATCTGGCATAACGATCAATGGCGCATCGTCGGCCTGCTGACCATTCTCAACATTGTTGCTGTGGCCGTTCGCGGGGGCGCAATGATGTACTACGTCACCTATATACTCGGCAATCCGATGCTGTTCGTCTGGTTCCTGACGGCGTACTCCGTCGGCAATCTCTTTGGCAGCGCGCTGGCGAAACCGCTGACCGACTGGAAGTGTAAAGTTAGCGTCTTCTGGTGGACCAACGCCATTCTGGCGGTGCTCAGCGCATTGATGTTCTTCCTGCCTGTCAGTGCCAGTATCACCATGTTTATCTTTATCTTTGTGATTGGCGTGTTCCACCAGTTGGTGACGCCAATCCAGTGGGTGATGATGTCCGACACCGTCGATTACGGCGAATGGAATGATGGCAAACGCCTGACCGGCATCAGCTTCGCAGGCACCCTGTTTGTACTGAAACTGGGCCTGGCGCTGGCTGGCGCATTAATTGGCTGGGTACTGGCGGGTGCGGGTTATCAGTCTGGTGCCGCCACGCAAAACCCCGCCACCATGACCAGCATTATTGCCCTGTTTACTCTGGTACCTGCGGCCTGCTACTTGCTTAGCGCCATTATCTGCAAACGCTTCTATATTTTGCGCACTCCGCTGCTGCGCCGGATCCTCGATGAAGTCGCGCAAGGCATCCGCCGTAATCAGCAAGATTTCATGAAGTAATTTATTGATTAATTAACAAAATTCCCCCAAATCTTTCGGCCCGGAACAGGTTGGTCAGTGAGCAAATCCAGCCAACGCAGAGTCCGCCCGAAAGATGAAGGGTAAAAGGAGAGAGCAATGAAAATCAGTGACGGTAACTGGTTAATACAGGAAGGTCTGACCCTCACGCACCCGCTGTATGTTTCAGAAGTGCAGACGTCAGGCAGAGAGATGACGGTTTATGCCGCCCCACGCGAAGCCAGTGAGCGCGCAAACCAACTTGACACCCCATTATTTACCCTGCGTTTTTTCTCGCCGCAAAGTGGCGTGATTGGAGTACGTATCACCCACTTTGACGGCGGGCTGGATCTGGGTCCTGACTATCCGCTGATTTGCGAGTCACAACACGAGGTGAGCATTGAGGATACCGCCGAATTTGCCGCCCTGCATAGCGGAGACCTCAGCGTCCGCGTCACCAAAGGCCCGAACTGGTCACTGGATTTCCTGCGTCACGGACAGCGAATTACCGGTAGTGTAGCGAAATCCAACGGCTACGTACAAAGCATGCACGATGGCAAAAACTACATGATGGAGCGCCTGGACTTGGGCGTGGGTGAAACCGTCTATGGCCTTGGCGAGCGCTTTACCGCGCTGGTGAAAAATGGCCAGACGGTGGAAACCTGGAACCGCGATGGCGGGACCAGCACCGAGCAATCCTATAAAAACATTCCTTTTTACCTCACCAACCGGGGTTATGGCGTACTGGTTAACCACCCGGAAGCCGTTTCGTTTGAAGTTGGCTCTGAAAAAGTGTCGAAAGTGCAGTTCAGCGTCGAAAGCGAATATCTGGAATATTTCGTTATTGATGGCCCGACACCTAAAAAAGTGCTCGACCGTTACACCCGGTTGACTGGCCGACCAGCACTGCCACCAGCCTGGTCCTTCGGTTTATGGTTGACCACCTCGTTCACCACCAATTACGACGAACAAACGGTGAATCGCTTTATCGACGGCATGGCCGAGCGCAATCTGCCGCTGCATGTGTTCCATTTTGACTGCTTCTGGATGAAAGCCTTCCAGTGGTGTGATTTCGAATGGGACCCGCAAACCTTCCCGGACCCACAGGGCATGCTCACACGCCTGAAAGAGAAAGGGCTGAAAATTTGCGTGTGGATCAACCCCTACATCGGGCAGAAATCGCCGTTATTTAAAGAGGGTAAAGAGAAAGGCTACCTGCTTAAGCGCCCGGATGGCCGGGTGTGGCAGTGGGATAAATGGCAGCCGGGACAGGCTATTGTCGATTTCACTCATCCTGAGGCCAGCGCCTGGTACGCCGGACATCTAAACCGCTTAATCGATATGGGTGTTGACTGTTTCAAAACCGATTTCGGTGAACGTATCCCAACGGATGTGGTGTGGCACGATGGCTGCGATCCGCAGAAAATGCATAACCACTATGCTTTTGTTTACAACAAGCTGGTGTATGAAACTCTGCAGGAAAAACTCGGCGAATCCGAAGCGGTGCTGTTTGCCCGTTCGGCCTCGGTTGGCGCACAGCAGTTCCCGGTTCACTGGGGCGGCGACTGCTATGCGACCTATGAGTCTATGGCAGAAAGCCTGCGCGGCGGCCTGTCCATCGGACTGTCCGGGTTTGGGTTCTGGAGCCATGATATCGGCGGGTTTGAAAATACCGCCCCGGCGCATATTTATAAACGCTGGTGCGCTTTCGGCCTGTTGTCCAGCCACAGCCGCCTGCACGGCAGTAAATCCTACCGTGTACCCTGGGTTTATGATGACGAAGCCTGCGATGTCGTACGCCAGTTTACTGAACTGAAATGCCGCCTGATGCCGTATTTGTACCCTGCTTCGGTACAGGCAGCTATCCATGGCACACCGGTGATGCGCGCCATGATGCTCGAGTTCCCAGAAGACCCTGCGTGCGACTATCTCGATCGTCAGTATATGCTCGGTGACGATCTGCTGGTTGCGCCAGTGTTCAGTGAACAAGGCAGTGTCGACTTCTATCTGCCACAAGGCCGCTGGACGCATCTGCTGAACAACAGCGTGGCTGAGGGTTCCCGCTGGCACCGTCAACAGCACGCCTTCAACAGCCTGCCTTTGTATGTGCGCCCCAATACTTTACTGGCGCTGGGCAACAATAGTCAGAAACCGGATTACGACTACAGCGAACGGGCTGAATTCCATCTATTTGAACTGGACGATGGGTGCATGGCAGAAAGTCACTTAACCGATTTGCAGGGCAATATTGTGTTTACCCTGACAGCGGCGCGCAAGGGTGACCTGATAACCGTCACGCCGAAAGGCAAGGCAAGTCATTGGACTTTGTGTTTACGTAATATTGTGAACGTCAAAGAGATCACAAAAGCTTCTCAGAATACACATATCCACGGCTTACTGATTCGGCCTGACGACGACAGCGCAATGCTGTCGGTCACACTCTAACAGCGTAACTGACCCCCTCGCAATAACCACATGCGGGGGGGGGCTCATTTTAAATAACTCCTTTCTTATTCCTGCCTCACACAACGTCAATACGTTGCCATCATATTTATAAACCACCATCATATATTTCACAGCACCGAAAAAAACCATCACTTTTTATTATTAATTGAAGTTTATTAGGAGGAATAAAATAAATAAACAACCATGGAAGGGAAAGTTTTGTCGCTTTTCACCTGAGGTAACATGCCTTACTTCAGCCGTAAAACCTTACCCCATCAACTACGGGGAATAATAAACGATGTTTTACCACCCTCTCATGGTTATCATTACTGAAGGAATATAAAACAATGAAATATACCCTATCCTCCCTGGCGATATTTGCAGGGCTAATGAGTCTGGCCCCCCTCTCGGCTTTAGCTGCCGATGGGCAAATTAACGTCGATTGTAGCTTCAGTCATATGAAACCCGATGACGCTATTCTGATGCCAGGTATGCCCGGCATGGCGATGTCGCATGACTTTGTGGGAAACCGTTCGACGGACGCGTTTTCTACAGCTGAAAGCTTATTACTTCATTCAGGCACTACCTGTGATAACGCGGCTGACAGTACCGGTTACTGGGTACCCACCATGAAATTACCGAACGGTGAAATCGTTCACCCGTCTTATATCAAGAATTACTATCAGGCCAATAATGTACAGAATTATCCCATCAAGCCTTATCCACACGGTCTGCAACTGCTGGCGGGCAATCACCAGGGGACAGGCCCCAATCCACATGTAAGTTTCCTTTGTGCCAACGGCAATGGTTATACCAATACTGCCGACCAGATTTGCGGTCTGCGCGCCGCCGGGGACGCCGTACAATTCAACATCGGGGTAATGTTCCCGGATTGCTGGGACGGCGTTAATTTACCAGCCAAAGGCACCAATAACGCCGTTTACAGCACCAATGACCAATGCCCGGCTGATCATCCGGTTAAACTGGCAAAAGTAAACATGAACATCGCCTATGTCCTGCCACAAATTACATCACTGGATGTCAGTAAAATTCAGCTATCGCTGGACCCTAAAGTGAGTGACATGAAAATAACCGAACTGTGGGGGAGTATATATACCGCACACGGTGACTTTATGAATGCCTGGACAGACGACGCAACGAAATTTATGGCTGACCGCTGCATAAATTACTCTATGGATTGTGGTACAAATATTCCGTATAGCTATTTTGATGCTGAAGCTGATACCTATGTCAGTAATCAGGCCGACAGTGATAAAAACTTTGGCACTGCTGCAACATTGATGGTTCAGGATGACTGGACTGGCGCAGGTCGCGACAAAAATAAACAAATGCTGGCATTAATGAAGTTCAAAATCCCGGCACAACCCACCAACATCGCTGATTATCCAGGAGTCTCCTTCAAGTATAAAATCCGTGTTTATGACGGTAATACCACTGACAGCGCGGCTGTTTCTATTTTCTTCTACCCAACCAATGATAACGCCTGGGACGAGAACAGCGTCACCTGGAATAATAAACCGGCATTTAACTACTCTGCAGATGGCAGCATGTATATGGATAACGCACAGCAATTCCGTTATGTCGATGTCGATAAAGCCGTGCGTGCGGCTATCGCTGCAGGTAAAACCGAAGTGTCTTACTACATTGGGGGCGAACGTAATGGCCGCACCATTACAGTGGACTCACGGGAAAGTGGCAAAACGCCCACGCTCATGCTGATTGGTTACCAGACCGTCACCGAACCTTAATCAGTGACGTTGGAATATGAGGACTAAGGCCTTATGTTTAAAAAAATCCCCCGGGAATTTCGGGGGATTTCACTTTTTTGAGTTTAGTAAATCACTTCACCATGCTTGTCGCGATACTCTTTCGGCGTCATGTCATACCCTTTTTTAAACACCGAATAAAAATATTGCAACGACGGGTAGCCGCACATTTGAGAAATCTCATTGATGGAAATCGACGTGGCCGTCAGTAAATTTCTCGCACGGTCCAGTTTCTCTTCATGGATCACCCCATGAATAGTTTGCCCGGTCTCATCTTTGAAACGCTTCTCAAGGTTAGATCGCGAAATACCGATGGCATCCAGCACTTGTTCAACTTTGATCCCTTTACAGGCGTGGTAACGAATGTAATGCATGGCTTGAATCACGGCCGGGTCGCGCAATGAGCGGAAATCCGTTGAGCGTCGCGCCATCACCTTTACCGGGGGCACAAGTATGCGCTGAAGCGGCAGTTCACGCTCATCAAGTAATTGATGCAGTAATTTTGCCGCACGATAACCCATTTGACGCGTACCCTGGACCACAGATGACAGCGCCACACGGGACAAATAACGGGTCAGTTCCTCGTTATCAATTCCAATCACGCTGAGCTTCTCTGGCACCGGAATATCCAAATGTTCGCATACCTGTAAAAGATGGCGGGCGCGGGCATCGGTTACGGCAATGATTCCGGTCTGTTGCGGCAAGGTTTGCACCCAGTCAGCCAGACGATTCTGCGCATGCTGCCAGTTCTCCGGCGCGGTTTCCATTCCCTGATAGACCACTCCCTGATATTGCTCTGACGACACCAACTGACGGAACGCATACTCACGCTCCTGCGCCCAGCGCTTCCCCCCTGCATCTGGCAAACCGTAGAAGGCAAAGCGGTTGATGCCCTTCTCCTTCAGGTGCATGAAAGCCGCTTCCACCAGCGCATAGTTATCGGTCGCAATATAATGTACTGGCGGGTAATCCTCTTCACGATGGTACGAACCGCCGACACCGACGATGGGCACTTTGAGATCTTTCAATACCTGCTCAATCTCACGATCATCGAAGTCGGCAATAACGCCATCGCCAAGCCAGTCACGGATATTGTCGATACGGCAACGAAAGTCCTCTTCGATAAAAATATCCCAGTCGCTTTGAGACGCCTGCAAATATTCACCGACGCCTTCAACCACCTGCCGGTCGTAGACTTTGTTGGCATTAAATAACAATGTGATGCGATAACGCTTTTCAAACATGCCGGTCTCTCAATGCTAATGCCTGCAAAAAATAAGCCATACTCTTCCTACTACGGCCCGCCTGATTCAGCTCAATATCACAGCTCAGCAGCCGGGTGCAGCAAAAAGCCCGTGTTCTTTGACGCTTAGCAAATATTTTACTTCATATAGCGGTTCAGGCCCGGCGTTTGGTCGCAGAATCCATCCACACCGCCAGCAGCAAAATGGCCCCTTTGACGATGTACTGCCAGAACGTAGGGACATCGAGCATGCTCATGCCATTGTCCAGCGACGCCATAATAAAGGCCCCCATCACTGCCCCGGCCACGCTGCCCACCCCTCCGGCCAGACTGGTCCCCCCGATCACACAAGCCGCGATGGCATCCAGTTCGGCGATGTTCCCGGCGGAAGGCGACCCAGCCCCCAGACGTGAACTAAGAATTAAGCCAGCTATCGCAACCATCAGGCCATTTATTGCAAACACGGCCAGCTTGCTGCGCTCAACGTTAACACCGGATAACCGGGCAGCATCGATATTGCCACCGATAGCATAAATGCGACGCCCGAAGGAAGTCCGCGACGCCATAAACATGCCGCCGAGCATCAAGGCTACCAGCACTAGCACCGGCGTCGGCACCCCGCGATACTCGTTGAGCAGCAAGATGGCACCCATCGCGATAATGGCGGTCACCGCCTGCCGGGTAACATCGCTTTTCACTTGCGTGAGCGGCAGCCCCAGTACAGCGCGCTGTTTACGCCTGCGCCATTGCCAACCAATAAACAAGGTTAAGGCCAGGGCACCAATACCAAAACCGAGGCCATTCGGCAGATAACTTTGACCAATCAGGGACATCTGAGGTGTGGTGGGTGCCACCGTGGTGCCGCTGGTAATACCGATTAAAATGCCACGAAATGCCAGCATCCCCGCCAATGTCACGATGAACGAGGGCACCTTGCGGTACGCCACCCACCAGCCGTTCCATGCACCCAGTAACAAACCGAGCAGCAGAGTCACCACAATGGTCAACGGCAGTGGCCAGCCAAACCACACATCAAAAATCGCGGCGACACCCCCCAGTAAACCCATCATAGAGCCGACGGAGAGATCGATTTCTGCCGAAATGATCACAAACACCATACCCACGGCCAGAATACCGGTGATGGCCGTCTGGCGCAGAAGGTTAGAGATGTTACGTGCACTGATATAAGCGCCGTCGGTAGTCAGCGAAAAAAATACAATGATCACTGCAATGGCGGCCAGCATGACATAGACCTGAAGGTTGATATTTTTCAGTCTCTGCCATGAAAATAACGACGGGTTCGTCACCGTTTCTGCGGTCATTAACGAAGCACCGACTGGGGGTAATTTAGACATGTGTTTCACTCCTTAATGCGGCTTCCATAACCTGCTGCTGGGTTAAATTGTTATTATTCAGACAGGCTTTGAGTTGCCCGAGATGCATGACCAGAACGCGATCGCTCAGCCCCAGCACTTCTGGCAGCTCAGAAGAAATAACAATGATCGCCATGCCCTGAGAGGCTAGCTGATTGATGAGTTTGTAGATTTCATGTTTTGCACCAACGTCAATGCCGCGTGTCGGTTCGTCAAGGATCAGAATTTTTGGTTTCAGCAGTAAACAACGGGCAAGAATGGCCTTTTGCTGGTTCCCACCGCTGAGACGACCAATGGCGAGCGTCGATGACGACGTTTTGATTTTAAGCTGGGTGACTGACTGGCTGATGGTTTGCTGTTCACGTGCATCGTTTATTACACCACCTACGGTAAAATCACCGAGTGCTGCCAGCGTGATATTGCTGCCTACCGCCATCACCGGAACGATACCGTCGCGTTTACGATCTTCCGGCACCATCGCAAGCCCCAGACGCATGGCATCACGGCAGTTTGAAATCTCCGCACGTTTGCCCGCCAGCCACACTTCCCCCTGCCAGCGACCGGGGTAGACGCCAAAAAGGCACTCCATGGTTTCTGAACGCCCGGCACCGACCAACCCCGCGACACCCAGCACTTCCCCTGCATGCAGCGTGAAACTGACATCATCCACCCGTTTGATATGGCGGTTAACCGGATGCCAGGCCGAGAGATGGGAGACCCGCAGCAGCTCTTCGCCTGCACGATGATGTCGTGGCGGAAACAGTTCCGTCAGTTCACGCCCGACCATCATGGCGATGATCTCCTGTTCGGCTATCCCGGCAGCGTCACGGGTGGCGATATGTTTGCCATCACGGATGACGCAAAGCTTGTCTGAAATAGCCCTGACTTCGTTAAGCTTGTGGGAGATGTAGATGCACGCGATGTCGTGATTACGCAGATCTCGGATGATATCCAGTAAGATCCCGGTTTCGCTCTCTGTCAGCGACGCAGTGGGTTCATCCAGCACCAGCAGACGCACCTGCTTATTCAGTGCTTTGGCGATTTCCACCAGTTGCCGCTGCCCGAGGCCCAGTTCGCCGACCAGTGTATGAGGGTCAATATCCAGTTTGACCTGTGCCAGCATTCTGCGACAGCGTAGAAACATCTGGTCGGTATCAAGCAGGCCATACTGCCCCCACTCATTACCCAAAAACATGTTTTCCAACACGCTCATCTGTTTCACCAGCGCCAGTTCCTGATGAATAATCGCAATGCCTTTTTGCTCGGTTTCGCGGATCCCTTTCGCCATCAGTTTCTCGCCAGAGAAATAAATCTCTCCCTCAAATGTCCCGAAAGGATAAATACCGCACAGCACCTTCATCAGGGTCGATTTACCCGAACCATTTTCGCCACATAGCGAGAGCACTTCTCCGGCGTCCAGCTGAATACTGATATTATCAACTGCCTTTACCATGCCAAATTGCTTGGTGATATTCCGCATCTCCAGCAGGCATGTTTTTTCCGGTGATCCAGACATAGATGATCCAGACATAATTAACCTCGCAGCACGCTGACACTTTCATTCGTTCTGAAAATGTCAGGGCCGCTCAATGACAGAAAAAATGCAAAAATAAAGATTACTTAAGGTCGGATTTTTTATGGAAGCCGTCGGCAATCACCGTGCTTTCAATATTATTTTTATCAACCTGAATAGGTGTTAACAAATAAGAGGGCACGTCTTTCTTACCGTTATTTAACGTCGCGTTGGATTTAGGTTTTTCCCCTTTGCCCAGTTGAACAGCAATTTCAGCCGCATCATTAGCCAGCTTAGTGATCGGTTTATAGACGGTCATGGTTTGTGTACCCGCCTGAATACGTTTGATCGCGGCAAGATCGGCATCCTGACCAGAAATAGCCACTTTGCCCGCCAGTCCCTGAGCAGAGAGTGCCTGCACTGCGCCACCTGCCGTTGCATCGTTGGAAGCCACCACCGCATCAATTTTATTGTTGTTCGCCGTTAATGCGTTCTCCATGATTTTTAGCGCATTTTCCGGTAACCAACCGTCAGCCCACTGGTCACCCACAATTTTTATTTTTCCGTCTTTGATTAGAGGGTTAAGTACTTTCATCTGCCCTGCGCGGAACAATTTGGCGTTGTTATCAACCGGTGAACCCCCCATCAAGAAATAGTTACCCTGCGGGACACGTTCAACCAGGCTTTGTGCCTGTAATTCACCGACTTTTTCGTTATCAAAGGAAATATAAAAATCAATATCGGCGTTGTTAATCATCCGGTCATAGGCCAGAACTTTAATGCCTTCCCGCTTGGCTTCTGCGATAACATTGCTCAGAACTTCACCGTTATAAGGAATGATCACCAGCACATCGACACCGCGATTGATCATGTTTTCAATCTGCGCCATCTGCGTCTCTTCATTGCCATTGGCTGATTGCACAAAGACATCAGCCCCCAGCGTTTTGGCTTTTGCTACAAATATATCCCTGTCTTTCTGCCAGCGTTCCAGACGTAAGTCATCGATTGCCATACCGATTTTAATTTCTTTTGCCATACCCGTTTGGCTGAAAAGGAGCATTGCGGTAGTTGCAGAGAGTAAAAATGTTTTTATTTTCATCTTCTAAGACCTTTTTTATAAAGAGGCAGGGAAAGAGAAACAAATTTATTAACAACCACAGGGAAGGTTGTCGCGAATGAATTGTTGTCGCTGCGTAAATATTCGGCAATTGCAGATTTTAACCCTCGCGTTACGTTTTTTAGTTTCTTTTCTAATATTTGATGAAGATCATGGTTTGATTGCAATGGACCTATTACCAGCACAGGCTTATTCGCGAAACATCGGAATTACTGAAAATTAATGAGGTTTAAACGGCTATTTTTGCGATCTAACGCACAGTTAATAATTAAGTTAATTTGAGTGTGAAATAACGTAATTGTGAGACGGCCTCACAACTCCGAAGATGATGGCTCTCACTCCCCAGCAGATCTGGGCCCGTATCCAAGGAGTTTTCAATGCACGCTTATTTCGACAAGCTTGACGCGGTTCGCTACGAAGGGATTAACAGCAAAAATCCTCTCTCATTCCGCCATTACAATCCGAATGAAGTTATTCTCGGCAAAACCATGGCCGAACATCTGAGATTTGCCGCTTGCTACTGGCACACATTCTGCTGGAACGGTTCAGACATGTTCGGTCTGGGTGCTTTTGACCGCCCATGGCAGCAACCGGGCGACGCGCTGGCGTTGGCGAAATGCAAAGCCGATGTGGCATTCGAATTCTTCCAAAAACTCAATGTACCTTACTACTGCTTCCATGACGTCGACGTTTCACCGGAAGGCAATTCGCTGAAAGAATACGTCAATAACTTTTCCGTCATGACCGATGTGCTGGCGCAAAAGCAAGAGAGCAGCGGCCTGAAACTGTTGTGGGGTACTGCAAACTGTTTCTCTAACCCGCGCTACGCGGCGGGTGCAGCCACCAATCCAGATCCTGAAGTATTTGCATGGGCCGCCACGCAGGTGTTCACGGCGATGAATGCGACCAAACAGCTGGGGGGTGAAAACTACGTGCTGTGGGGAGGACGTGAAGGTTATGAAACGCTGCTCAATACTGATTTGCGCCAGGAACGTGAGCAAATTGGTCGCTTTATGCAGTTGGTGGTTGAGCACAAACACAAAATCGGCTTCCAGGGTACCCTGCTGATTGAGCCAAAACCGCAGGAACCGACCAAGCACCAGTATGATTACGACGTTGCCTCAGTGTATGGTTTCCTGAAACAATTTGGTCTGGAAAAAGAGATAAAAGTGAACGTGGAAGCGAACCACGCTACGCTGGCAGGCCACTCATTCCATCATGAAATTGCCAACGCCATTGCTCTGGGGCTGTTCGGTTCAGTGGATGCTAACCGTGGTGACCCGCAATGTGGTTGGGATACCGACCAGTTCCCGAACAGCGTCGAAGAAAATGCGCTGGTGATGTATGAAATCATCAAAGCCGGGGGGTTCACCACCGGTGGTCTCAACTTTGATGCCAAAGTTCGCCGTCAGAGTACCGACAAGTATGACCTTTTCCACGGACACATTGGTGGCATGGACACGATGGCACTGGCGCTGAAAGTCGCAGCTAAAATGATCACCGACGGTGAACTGGACAAACACGTTGCTCAGCGCTATTCCGGCTGGAATACCGAGTTTGGCCAGCAGATTTTGCAGGGTAAAATGTCTCTTGACGAATTGTCGACGTTTGCTCAGCAACATCAGTTAGCGCCGACGCATCAGAGCGGCCATCAGGAACAGCTGGAAAATCTGGTTAACCGTTACCTGTTCGGTTAATCACTACGCAGCACCCCAAAACGGCCCGGCCGAAAGAGCCGGGCAATAACCACTATTAATGTACTCGATAAATTTCAAACGACCGAAAAATAGCGGGTGCAGGAAGAGGTAGACATGTATCTCGGTATCGATCTCGGTACGTCCGGCGTAAAAGCCATTTTACTCAGCGAAGCCGGTCAGGTAGTCGCCACGCACAGTGAATCCCTCACCCTTTCCCGCCCTCACCCGTTATGGTCTGAACAAGATCCCGCAGACTGGTGGAACGCCACCGATAAAGCCATTATGGCGCTGGCGGCCACTCAGGATCTTTCGGGTGTCAAAGCCCTTGGGCTGACGGGCCAAATGCACGGCGCCACGCTGCTCAACGCACAAGGCAAAGTGTTACGCCCGGCCATTTTATGGAACGATGGGCGCAGTTTTGCACAATGCCTGGCGCTTGAAAAAGCGGTGCCGGAATCCCGCCATATCACCGGCAATGTGATGATGCCGGGTTTTACCGCACCTAAGCTGGCATGGCTAAAACAGAATGAACCCGACATTTTCCGCCAGGTAGACAAAGTGTTATTGCCGAAAGATTATCTCCGCTGGCGCATTACCGGCACTTTTGCCAGTGATATGTCAGATGCGGCGGGTACGATGTGGCTTGATGTTGCCAAACGCGACTGGAGTGACATTATGCTCAACGCCTGTTTCCTGCACCGTGACCAGATGCCAGCGCTGTTTGAAGGCAGCCAGATCACGGGGGAGGTATCCTCAGAACTGGCAAAACGCTGGGGTATCGGGTGTATTCCGGTGATTGCCGGTGGCGGTGATAATGCGGCAGGTGCCGTGGGTGTTGGCCTTTATCGGGCCGGTCAGGCCATGTTGTCGCTAGGGACATCGGGGGTCTATTTCGCAGTGAGTGAGGGGTTCCTCAGTAATCCTCAGCAGGCGGTACACAGTTTCTGCCACGCCTTACCGAACACCTGGCATCTGATGTCGGTCATGCTCAGCGCTGCGTCCTGCCTCGACTGGGCAACAAAATTGACCGGTATGGCCTCGGTAGGTGATTTACTGAATCTGGTTGAACATTCCGCGCCCGCTGAAACGCCGGTCTGGTTCCTGCCGTATCTTTCCGGGGAACGAACACCGCACAACAACCCACAGGCTAAAGGCACTCTGTTTGGCCTGACACATGAGCACGGCCCCGCTGATATTGGGCGCGCCGTACTTGAAGGTGTCGGTTTCGCCCTGGCTGAAGGTATGGATGCATTACATGCCACGGGCCTGAAACCGGACTCGATAATCCTGATCGGCGGAGGGGCGCGCAGCAGCTACTGGCGCCAGATGCTGGCAGATATTAGTGGTCAAACTCTTGAGTACCGTACCGGAGGCGATGTCGGCCCGGCACTGGGCGCCGCCAGACTGGCGCAAATTGCCATGAATCCGCAGAAATCCTTTGAGGCATTGCTTCCGGCGTTGCCTCTTGAACAAACGCATACGCCGGATGCCACAAAACACCACGCTTACAGCGCCCGGCGCAAAGTGTTCGGTGAGCTGTACCAGCGTTTGTTGCCATTGATGAGTTAACCTCTTGTCGAGGGGCCGGCACACGCCGGTCCCCGCCAAATAAACCCACCATAAAAAGCCGAATTTCCAAACTTCCCCACGCCAAAATGGCATACACTTCATTCATTAATTTCATACTCTGTTTTGTGGCACCGCTCACACTTTAATTGTATGATAAATGCGTCACCTTACTGGAATGAAGGCTATGCGCAACGTAATAACACTGCTATTACAATATATTCGGGCGTTTATATTAATTTACCTCTGCCTGTACGCAGGTATCGCTATTTCATCTCTGCTACCGCTCACTATCCCTGGCAGTATCATCGGTATGTTGATCCTGTTTACTCTGCTATCTACCCAAATTTTACCGTATCGCTGGGTAAAACCCGGCTGTAGCGTACTGATCCGCTACATGGCTTTACTGTTCGTGCCTATTGGGGTCGGGGTGATGAGCTATTACGACATATTGCGCAGTCAGTTTGGTCCGCTGGTGGTCTCTTGCATGATCAGTACACTGATTGTGCTGCTGGTGACCGCCTATTGTTCCCACTATGTCCATCGGGAACGCCCGGTGGTCGGCGAGACGGAGGAGAAACCATGACAGATATCTTGTGGTCGCTGCCCTTAACGCTGCTGGTGTTTTTTGCCACCCGCAAACTGGCGGTAAAACTCAAACTCCCGCTGCTGAACCCGTTATTGATGTCAATGGTGATCATCATCCCTTTGCTGCTGGTCACCCATATTCCTTATGCCCGTTATTTTGCAGGCAGCAAGATATTGAATGACCTGCTGCAACCCGCCGTGGTCGCACTGGCTTTTCCACTGTATGAACAACTGCATCAGATCCGCGCCCGGTGGAAGTCGATTATCAGCGTTTGCTTTATCGGCAGCGTAGTCGCGATGGTCACCGGTACAGCGATTGCATTATGGATGGGAGCCACGCCTGAAATTGCCGCGTCGGTACTGCCAAAGTCCGTCACCACACCGATTGCCATGGCGACGGCGCAATCCATCAACGGAATTCCGGCCATCAGTGCGGTGTGCGTTATTTTCGTCGGGATTTTAGGGGCAGTGTTTGGGCACACTATTTTGAATATTCTGCAGATAACCACCAAAGCCTCTCGCGGCCTGGCGATGGGAACCGCCTCTCATGCCTTAGGCACTGCCCGCTGCGCTGAGGTGGATTTTCAGGAAGGCGCTTTCAGTTCACTGGCGCTGGTCATTTGCGGGATCATTACCTCCCTGCTGGCGCCATTCCTGTTCCCCGTTTTATTGGCGGTATTTGGCTAGTCTCAAAAACCTTTTGGCAATGCCCGCCAATAAAAAGTTGTATGTCGCCCTGCCCTTAGCAAACAGAGCAACATACAAAACTGAGCTTACCCGGTTTAAGTACACTCAGAAAAGCGGTGAAGACTGGGTGCTGGAAAGCACCCATTGGAAAGGCAGGTCGTTAGGGAAGGGTTACGAATTCATCTTGAACAGTGACATGCTCTGCATGCTACTGAAGGTTTTGTACGACGCCTGCAATGCTACCTGCTGCAAGGTATAGGTCGAAATAGCGGCAGTCCAGTCGGTATTCACCAGTCCGCTGAGTTTGTCCGTGTTGGTCTGCGTGCGATCGGTGCCTAACGAATTTAGCTTATCAAGTTCATCCAACTGGGTGCCTAACTCGGAACGCACAGACAGCACGTTGTTCAGCGAGTTACGCAGACCACGGTTGGTTTTATCAATCGCAGCGGTGTAGTCGGTCGTGTTAGGGAAACTCTCTTTCGGGGTTTTCAGCGCGGTCAGCGCGGTATCAATGGTCTTAAACAGGTCTGACTCACCGGTTGAGCCGTCTGGTTCTTTCACCGCATCACCGGTCAGAGCGTTAAAAACCTGTGTACCAGAATGGCTGATAATCATAGTACGGCTGGCATCAACCTGCTGTGAAATAGGTTGTGCGCCTCCGCTGTAAGTCACCGCACCGGTAGTGGCATCAACGGTAAACGGGGCCTTATCACTGTTATAACCACCGAAGATATAGCGACCATTGCCGTCAGTGCTGTTAGCCAGGTTGACAATCTGATCCTTAATACCCTGTAACTTAGTTGCAAGGGTGGTACGGTCATCGTTACTAAGCGCGCCATCACCAGCCTGAACAATCAGGCTCTGAGCATCCAGAATGCTGTTAGTGACACCCGTCAGGATCGACTCTTCCTGGCTTATGCTTTGCGTAGCAAAAGTACGGGCTACGCCGTACTGGCTGTTTTCAGCCTCTGCCTGCTGAACCATTACAGCCTGAGAGGCCGCCAGAGGATCATCCGAAGGTTTATTGACACGTAAACCCGTTGCGACCTGCACGCCTGAGTCCTGGAAACGCGACTGTGCATTAAGGACGCTGTCCATGTTTTGCTGGTAAATCAAATTAGTACTAAGGCGCATGGCGTCAGTTCCTTATCACATTAAAGTTAAAAATTAACGGATGTTGATGATCGCGTCGAAGATAGTAGACGCCGTCTGAATCACCTGCGCATTAGCCAGATAATATTGCTGGTAGCGCTGTAAATCGCCGTACTCTTCATCGGTATTCACACCGGAAATTGACTGCTGTTGTGCACTCAATTGCGTGACAATATTGGTCTGCGCGGTATTGTTGGTTTTCAGGGTAGAGACCTGATTACCGACGTTACTCACCAGACTGGCATAAGCGCCTGAGAGCGTGGATTTACCTTCAACCAGTTTGGCCGTTTGTAAATCGAGCAGTTTCTGCGCGTTGCGGTTATCACTGGCCCCAATTTTACCGGTCGTTGCATCGACGGTACTGGCTGCCGCAATTTTAGAGGAATCGGTGATCGCCAGATTCAGACTGCCTGCCACACCGCTGACGGTTTTTACCGTGAAACTGTCTTTCGCGTTGGCTGTGCCGGTCACTGAGATACTCAGACCGTCGAAGTTCAGCGTCGGGTTGCCAGACGTATCAGTGCCTGCCGTTGGCGTAATATTTGCGCCATCTGAAGTACGGGTCGCAGTCCAGGCTGTACCGTCATAAGACATAACATAGTCGCTGGCTTTTACCGCTGACGAATCGCTGTATGTGACGCTCAACACGGCGGAGCCGGTGTTTTTGGTATTGGACACGGTCGCAGGCTGATTAAAGCTGAAGAAATTTCCACCCGGCTGGCTGTTCATATCAAAACCACCTTTATTGACGGTATTGAAACTGTCACCCAACGTTAAAGCCAACTGCCCTAACTGATTAATTGCCGGCTCAAGGTTGTCTTTACGGAAGGCCAATACGCCACCCAGTGCACCGGTAGTGATGCGGCTTTCCGCAATCTCGGTCACTGAGCCATCGGGCTGTGTGACGCCCACGGTCAGTTTGCTGGTATCGGCGCTGGAAGGGGTTGCCACGACAGTACGGGTATTAGAACCCTGGACTAACGGCACGCCGTTGGCGAAGGAGACGTTAAACGCATCGCCGTCCTGCTGGGTCACCGTAACACCCGCTACGTCGTTCAGTTGGCTCACCAGTTGATCACGTTGGTCGAGAAGCGCATTCGGCTCCTGACCAGTGGTACCGCGGGTAGTCGTAATTTGAGAATTCAGTTTGGCAATTTGCGACGCAAAATTGTTGATCTGGTTGACGTTATCGGTGATCTGCTGGTTCACACCATTGCTCATGTCGCTCAGGTATTTCGCGGAGCTGTTGAACTGCCCCGTCATGCCCTGTGCCTGACCGAGTACCGCCTGGCGTGAAGCGCTGTCGCCCGCGTTGCTGGTGAGCGTTTGCAGGCCAGTAAAGAACTTCTGCATGGTGCTCGCCAGGCTGGTGGTGGTGCTTGACAACAGATCATCAATTTGTCCGGCCTGCGTGGACTGTGTGGTCAGCGCGCTATTGATGGTGCTTGCACCCAATAACTGATTAACCACAAACGCATTGTATTCACGGTTGATGCTGCTGACGTTTACGCCATTACCGATATAACCTACCGCCGTATTGGTGCCGTTGCTCTGCCCAATAATCGCTGTCTGGCGGTTATAACCGGCCACGCTGACGTTGGCGATGTTGTTACTGACCGTACTGAGCGCAGCCTGCGCCGCATTCAGCCCGCTCATTGCGGTATTGATTAAGCTGTTGGACATGAGTGTTTTATCCCAGTGTGACGCCGGCTGACGTTTTTATATATTTAAGTGATATGAAAATCGGGAGCACTCCCTTTTCCCCTGCAAGCGTTCTCGAAACTGATCTTTTTTTTCGAAACTCATCTTTTTTTCGAAACTAGAAGTGTTATCGGCTTAAGCGAGAGGAACTTGAGAGCAAATTGTCAGAAAATCTTACTCAAATCGGTGCTGTAAGCTTTGACGGCCTGCTGGCCCGCTCCTTTGATTTTCTGAATAACGCTGACCAGCTTGTCGGCATAGTTCGGATCGGTGGCATAACCCGCGGCCTGTAAGGCGTGTGCGGCCTGCTCTGGCGTTCCCGCTGCGGTAACCTGGGCATAGCGCGGGTTGCTGGTGAGCAATTTCACATAGTCGGATATCGCTTCGACGTAAGAGCCGTAAACACGGAAAGTGGCCTGCACTTTTTTCGCCACACCATTGGTGTATTCGGTGGTCATGACGTTAGTGGTCGGCCCGCTCCAGCTACTGCCTGCTTTGATCCCGAACAGGTTGAAGCTTTGTTTGCCATCCGTCGTCGGGATTTCCCGCTGGCCCCAGCCGGACTCCAGCGCGGCCTGCGCAACAATCAACTGATGCGAAATCCCGCTCTCTTTACTGGCGACCTGCGCCGGAATGCTTAGGCGGGAGACAAACTGCCCGCTGTCTTGTCCCAGTGGCGCGCCACCGGAAGTCCGGTCGGGCGCATTGGGTATGGCCTTGCGGATCATCTGTTCCATCGCCAGCAGCGGCAGGGTATTGAGTACGTCTTTATCCAGCGCCATCGGCACCGTACCCGCCAACTCAGACGGTTCAGGGTTTCCACCCGTCATCTGTTTGACCATCAAATCCGCCATGCCGAGGCCCTTTTCGGACATGTTCTGGGCAATTTGCTGATCGTACATCGATGTATAAAGCCGGGTCTGATCGCTGCTCAGTAAACCGTCCTGTGGCAAGGCAGAACGCATGCTTTTGAGCATCATCTGTACGAACACGCCTTCGAACTGCTTGGCGACTTCCTTGATGTGCGCCTGCGGATCTTTTTGCACTGCCAGCTTCAAACTATTCAGCGACTGCGTGTCATACGCAGCGCCGGACATCGACATAAGATCGCCCATCAGATGATTTCCAAATCAGCACGTAAACAACCCGCCGTTTTCATCGCCTGCAAAATTGACATCAGGTCGATAGGCGTTGCCCCCAGCGCGTTCAGCGTGCGCACCACATTGTTCAGACTGGCACTGGACTTGACCTGTTGCAATGAGCCACCCGACTGACGAACTGAGATGTTGGTGTTCGGTGTGACCACTGTCTGACCGCCACCAAAAGGGGTATTTGGCTGACTGACATCGTTCTGGCGGTCAACCACCACGGACAGATTCCCCTGAGCCACGGCGCAGGTGTCCAGCGTCACATCGCGGTTCATCACCACGGAGCCGGTGCGCGAGTTAATGATCACTTTGGCGTCCATCGGGCCGACCGTCACATCGATGTTCTGGATCTGCGCCAAAATACGCACCTGTGAACTGTTGCCGCGCGGCACCATGACCCGGATGTTTCGCGCGTCCAGCGCAGTGGCTGAGCCCAGACCGCCCTGACGGTTAATGGCGTCAGTGACCTGCTGCGCCAGATTGAAATCTTCGTCATTAAGTTGCAGGTTGATCATCCCTTCGGCGCCAAAGGTGCTTGGCAGTTCGCGTTCAATGGTTGCGCCCGCAGTGATACGTCCGCCCGAGAGTTGGTTAACCGTCACGCTACTGCCACCGGATGACGCGCCAGCGCCACCCACCAGCACGTTACCCTGTGCCAGGGCATAAACCTGGTTGTCCACGCCTTTAAGCGGCGTCATCAGCAAGGTACCGCCGCGAATACTTTTGGCGTTACCCATCGAGGAGACCACAACGTCAATTGTCTGTCCGCTTTTGGAAAATGGCGGCATTTTTGCCGTCACCATGACCGCTGCGACGTTTTTCAACTGCATGTTGGTGCCCGCTGGCACAGTGATCCCTAACTGGGACAACATGTTGGTCAGCGTTTGAGTGGTAAATGGCGTCTGGGTGGTCTGGTCGCCGGAACCATCCAGGCCAACGACCAGGCCGTAGCCGATCAGGGCGTTATCACGCACGCCCTGAACGCTGGTAAGGTCACGAATGCGCTGTGCCGACGCGGGCAGAGCCATCACAGCACACAGCGTTAAGCACAGAATGCCGGGAAGGAGTTTTCTCATGATTGCCTCATTAATACGGCGAAAGATTAAGGAAGAACCGCTGCAACCAGCCCATGTTCTGCGCTTCATTGATGTAGCCGTTACCAACATATTCGATGCGGGCGTCCGCCACCTGCGTCGACACCACGGTGTTCGAGCCGCTGATAGTGCGCGGATTCACCACGCCGGAGAACCGGATAAACTCGGTACCCTGGTTAATTTCAATCTGTTTCTCACCCACAACATGCAGGTTGCCATTGGCCAGCACTTCGTTAACGGTCACGGTCAATGTTCCGCTGAAGGTGTTGTTGGCTGCAGCGCCACCTTTACCGCCGAAGGTGTTGTCTCCGCTCATGTCCATGTCGGCGCGGGCATTGCCGAATAATCCTGCGAGATAGCGCGGAGTCGTCGCGGAACTGAATTTGCTGGAACCATTGCGGGTGGCGTTGGCTGACGAGCTTTTGCTCGCGCTGACGTTTTCCTGCAACACAATGGTCAGGGTATCGCCGATGTTACGTGGTCGACGATCTTCAAACAGGGGCTGATAGCCATAGTTCATCGGCTGAACGGACTGGAAAATCGAACCGTTCGGTACCGGTGGTGCCGCCGGGGCCGGTTGGGCCGAGGTTGTCCCCTCCACCAGCGGTTTATGCGGAAAATACGCGCATCCATTGAGCAGCAAGGTCACTAAAAGTGGCAGAGCCAACACGCCGTGTCGGTGAAAGTGCGCGCTATTTACCGACGTAAATTTCATGGTCACCACAGATATCGCCTTAACTTAAAAGTATCTACTTTACTAAGGGCACAGGACCTGGAGGGGTCCGTGTGCCCTGCTTACATCAATGACAACATCCCCAAGGGGATTTTTATAATTGCGTTAGCTTCTGCAACATCTGGTCGGACGTTGATACGGCTTTACTGTTGATCTCGTAGGCGCGTTGGGTCTGAATCATGTTGACCAGCTCTTCCGCCACGTTAACGTTTGAGGTTTCAACGTAACCCTGATAGAGCAAACCGGCACCGTTCAGCCCGGGAGTACTTTCAATGGGTGCGCCGGAACTTTGGGTTTCCTGATACAGGTTTTCACCCATCGATTCCAGGCCGCTGTCATTGATGAACGTGCTCAGTGTCAGTTGACCTACCTGCTGCGCCGCAGTCTGTCCCTGTTGGGTGACGCTGACGATACCGTCGCGACCCACGGTGATAGACAGGGCGTTAGCAGGAATAGTGATGGCCGGGATCACCTGATAGCCGCTTGAGGTCACCAACTGACCGTTTTGGTCAACCTGGAATGAACCATCGCGGGTATATGAAGTGGTGCCGTCAGGGAGTTGTACCTGGAAGAAACCCTGCCCTTTGATGGCAATATCTTTGCTGTTGTTGGTCTGGGACAGGTTGCCCTGGGCATGTAAACGCTCAGTGGCAACCGGACGCACACCCGTACCAATTTGCAGACCGGACGGCAGATTGGTCTGCTCGGAAGACTGCGCACCGGGCTGACGGATAGTCTGGTACAGCAAATCTTCAAACACCGCACGCTGGCGTTTGAAGCCATTGGTACTGACGTTGGCCAGGTTGTTGGCGATCACGTCCATGTTGGTTTGCTGCGCGTCAAGGCCAGTCTTCGCGATATAAAGCGATGGGATCATGTTGTTACTCCTCTGCTGTCATCAGCTCAACGACAGCAGCTCGTTGGCGCGTTGTTCGTTCTCATCCACACTGTGGATGACCTTCATTTGCATTTCGAAGCGACGGGCGTTGGCAATCATGTCAACCATGGTTTCCACCGGTTTGACATTGCTGCCCTCCAGCGTACCTGGCATCACATGGATGCTCGCATCAGCCTGCAAGGCATTGCCCCTGGCCTGCGCCGTGGCCGGGGTGAGACGGAACATGCCGTCATCACCACGCGTCACTTCGTTACCCGCGGCTTTCACCAGTTTCAACTTGCCGAGCTGCCCCATGGTATTGGGATCAGCGCCCGCCTCGAGCACCGCGATGGTGCCGTCTGACGAGATGGTCAGCTGCGCACCCGGCGGCACTTCGATCGGGCCGTTATCGCCCATGACCGGATTGCCCTGAATGGTCAGTTGATTGGTCGGTGACACCTGAAGGTCACCATTGCGGGTATAGGCTTCGGAACCGTCAGGCATCTGCACCGCCAGAAAGCCGTCTTGCTGCAACGCCACGTCCAGCGGGCGTCCGGTGTAGTTAAGCTGTCCCTGCGTCATGTCAGCACCCGGCGTTGAAGCCGTCACTAACGTGCGTGTTTCGAGACTTGGCCCGTTCACCGGTACAGCCCGCAGAGCCATCAGTTGTGCGCGAAAACCCGGCGTTGAAGCATTCGCCAAATTACTCGCGGTGACCGACTGCTGGTTCAGCGTCTGGCTGGCGGCGCCCATCGCGGTGTAGATTGCGTGATCCATAGTGCGTTCCTGTTCCGTCTGTCATCTAAAACGCGTCATTCACTGCGATTAACGCAGGTTGACCAGCGTGTTCAGGATCGAGTCCTGAGTTTTGATGGTTTGCGCGTTCGACTGGTAATTACGCTGAGCCACAATCATGTTGACCAGTTCTTTACTCAGGTCGACGTTCGAGGCTTCCAGTGCACCACTGGTCATGCTACCGAACCCACCGGTACCCGCGATGCCCGTAATTGGCTGGCCGGAAGACTGGGTGGAGGACCACACGTTGTCGCCTTCAGATTTCAGACCTTCGGGGTTGGAGAAGTTGCTCAACACGACCTGGCCCAGCAGTTGGGTTTGGCGGTTGGAATAGACACCAGCGATAGTGCCGTCATCGTTAATCTGATAACCGGTCATCTGGCCTGCAGCGTAACCATCCTGCTTAAGCGTACCGATGCTGTTGCTGCCGGTGTTCTGCTGAATACTGCCCTGGAAGCTCAGCGCCACGGTTTGCGGGGTGGCCGCGCCGTTGGTGCTGGTGTTCATTGGCAGAGCCAGTGTGGTCGCCGGTGTCGTCACAACGCCCGCTGCGTCAGCGGTGCTGACCAACGTACCGCTGGTGCTGAAGTTCAGGCTGCCGATTTTACCCGCAGTAGAACCGGTGACGCTGCTGTCTTGTGAGTAAACATCCCACGAGTTCGCCACCGTCGCCGACTTCACAAAGTACACGTTGTTGTCGTGTGAATTGCCCAGTGAATCGTAGGTGGTGATGGTGTTGACATAGTTGTAGCTGGTCGGGTCTGAACTGGAGAAGGTCGCGGTGGCTGGCGTTTTGTCTGTCGAGTTCAGGTTGGCCGCCATGGTCCCGGTGGTGGTCGCCTTGGCGATCATCATGGTGTTCGGGATGTTCAATGCCACAGGCTGCGCACCCTGCGCGATGGTCGGTGGTGTGCCGGTGGCCGGGTAACCGGTCACACTCAGGCCCTGCGAGTTAACCAAATTGCGGTTTTCGTCGAGGGAAAGCTGGCCGTTACGCGAATAGAACACGCCACCGTTGGCGTCGGTCATACGGAAAAAGCCATTACCGCTCAGTGCAACGTCCAGACTACGGTTGGTGGTGGTGGTGGTGCCGTCGCTGAAATCCTGAGTAATGGCCGCAACTTTCACGCCCATACCGGTTTGTGAACCGGCAAACATATCGGCAAAAGACGCGGTCGCAGATTTAAAGCCAGACGTGGCGGAGTTGGCAATGTTGTTACCAATCACGTCCAGGTTTGACGATGCTGCGTTCAGGCCGCTGACTGCTTGGGAAAAGCTCATGGTCTGCTCCAGGTTACTGTGTGTAGTTGCTGCATGAAGTTAACGTTATTAGCCCCTCACCCTGCATGGGGAGGAGCCAACGGCTTACAAAATTTGTCGCACGTTGGCCAGAGTACTGGTGCCGCGAACGCCGAGATCCAGCACGGCGCCGGACGTGTCGTTGGTGACGCCATTGACCAGCGCGTAGTTCAGCGTAGAGGCCACCATCTGCTCGCCGCCACTGGTGGCGTTGACGCTGAAGCTGTAACTGCCATCCACTGCCGTGGTGCCGTCATCCTGCTTGCCATCCCAGGAATAACTGTGAACGCCCGCTGTCTGCGCGCCGAGGTTGAGGGTTTTCACCACTTTGCCGTTCGAATCGCTGATGGTGACAGTGGTGGTATCTACAGAGCGTTCCAGTTCCAGTCCAAATGGCGTCGTGCTGACGGTGCCAGCGGAGGTGCCGACCAGAATGGCTTTGCCCGCCACCATCACACCATGACCAATCAGCGACGTCGCCTGTACAGACTGGTTGCTGTTGATCTGGCCGGAAATGCTGCCAAGCGTGGTGTTGAGTTTTTCAATACCGCTGACGGTATTGATCTGCGCCAACTGGCTGGTGAGCTGGGCGTTATCCATCGGGTTGGTCGGATCCTGGTTCTTCAACTGCGCGACCAGCAGCGTCAGAAAGTTACTCGACAGATCATCGGCCGTTGATTTAGTGGTCGTGGTGCCCGTGGTGGAAATCGTGTTGTCGGTGGTGTCGTTGATCGAGCTTAAAACAGACATAAGACGCTCCGTTATTGACCCAGTGTCAGGGTTTTCAACATCAACGACTTGGTGGTATTCAACACCTCAACGTTGGCCTGATAGCTACGGGAAGCTGAGATGGTGTTCACCATTTCGCTGACCACATCCACGTTAGGCATTTTCACGTAACCTTTGGCATCGGCCATTGGGTTACCGGGCTGATAGACCAGACGCATCGGCGCCGGGTCATCGACCACTTCTGCCACTTTCACTCCACCGGTTTCCTGCCCCGGTGCAGCGTTAACCTGAAACACCACTTGCTTTGCGCGATACGGCTGACCATCCGGTCCGGTCACGCTGTCGGCGTTGGCCATGTTACTGGCGCTGACGTTCATGCGTTGCGACTGGGCAGAGAGCGCCGATCCGGCGATATCAAAAATACTGAGCATCGACATGCGGGTTATCCTTGAAGTACCGACATCATCCCTTTCACCTGGCCGCCAAGCACGGTCAGATCGGTTTGATATCGCACACTGTTGTCGGCGAAGTTGGTACGTTCACGGTCCATATCGACCGTGTTGCCATCCATTGACGGTTGGTCCGGGATGCGGTACATCAGGTCCAGATCCGCGCCCGCGCTGGTAGACGCGGGAATATGACGCTGATTAGTCAACTCCAGCGACATCCCGCTGCCATTAGCACGGCCCGCTGCCATCACTTTTTGTAGCTGGCTGGCGAAATCGATGTCCCGCGCCTGATACCCAGGGGTATCCGCGTTGGCAATGTTCGCCGAAAGTATTTCCTGCCGCTGGGCGCGCAAGTTGAGCGCTTCCTGTTGGAACTGTAGTGCGGCGTTCAATTTGTCGAGCATGCGCCCTCCGCAAAATGAGAATTTGGAGCCGACAGCATAGATCCCCTGGTCAACAACCTATCGTGGGAATAAGCGCAAAATGCCCCGCTATTTGTCGCATTAGGAAATCTAAACTGCGGGTAGACTTGTCGTCAGAAGTGGGAATTCCACAACGGTGATCATGGCGGGGGAAACAGCGTGATGAACAAGCGGAGGATCGAGAAATGCGGGCGAGTACTGGGCCTATGCCTTGGGCTAATCCCTGCCCTAACGCTGGCTGCACCAGTGCAGCCCGTGGAGGTCTCATCCAATAGCGACACGCTGTTTGCCGGACAGATTCAGCAGTTTTTCCAACAACAATATGTCAGTAGCGGGATGCAGGTGACGACGGTGGTCACCACGCCTGCGGCGCGTCAGCCACAGTGCTTATCGCCGCAATTTTCGCTGTCACAGAATGCCCGCAGTTGGGGCAACGTATCGGTGGCGGTGAATTGCAACGGACAAAAAAGCTATGTGCAGGCCAAGGTGCAGGTCAGTGGGACTTATTGGGTGGCGGCGCGTAATGTCGCGTCAGGCGCTCATCTCAGTGCAGCGGATATGCAGCAAAAAAGCGGCCGGCTGGATTTATTGCCACCACGCGCTATCCTTGAGAGCCAGCAGGCGTTAAATGCGGTGACGATGCGCAACATTAATATCGGCCAGCCGTTAACGCTGTCGATGTTGCGACGCCCGTGGATGGTTCACGCCGGTCAGCAGGTCCAGGTACAGGCTACGGGCAGTGGTTTCAATGTCTCGAGTGCTGGGAAAGCGATGAATAATGCTGCCGCGGCAGAGACTGTACGGGTCAGAATGCCATCTGGCCAAATCGTTAACGGTACGGTCGGCGCGGATGGCACAGTGAGTATTGCAATTTAAACCAGGCAACATGCGGGCGCACAATTACAATCATCTCTATTACAATAAAGACTAAAGTTTTTCTGTGAAATGACGATAACTTATTATCAACGCCATATCCGGCGGTTTTATTTGTTTTCGTCAGCGGGTTATCAGTTACCTGATCCGCCCTATTGGGAGAAGTATAATGAGTATTGAACGTACACAGGCATCACAGTCTGTCAGCCCGATCCAGCAGCGCGATCCATCCGACGTTGCAGCACAAGCGGCTAAAAAAGAGAGTAACGTTGCGGCCCCGGTTAGCGGCACTGCCGTAACACTGAGCGATGCGCAGGCCACCCTGACACAATCAAGCTCACAAGATATCAATACTGCCCGCGTGGAACAGCTGAAACAGGCTATCCGTGATGGCAAGTTGACCATGGATACCGGCAAAATTGCCGATGCGCTGTTGCAAGACACCCAGGCTTACCTGAAGACGAATTAAGTTGTAAGTAAGGTGAGCTCTACGGTGTTTACGTTGAAAGGTAATGAAGCCCGATGAAGACTTTTATCAAGACCATGAATATGTTGGTTGAAACGCTGCAATCCCTGGATTTGATCATCAATCATGAACAAACCCTGCTCTGTTCCGGGCGTGTAAACGGAGTCGCTTTGCAGCACATCACCGAGCAGAAAAGTTCATTACTCACTACCGTAGATTACCTTGATAAACAGCGCCGTGAACACGACCTCAGGCTCAAACAAACCGCGCCCTATTCTCGTCAGCCCGAAATTGCCAACATGTGGAAGACTGTGGTACAACTCAGTCAAAAGCTTAGCCACATCAACCGCCACAACGGCATGTTGCTCGATAAGCAACTGGCGTATAACAGCCAGGCAATGGCGATCCTCAACGCCAGCCAAACTCAGAAACTGTACGGTCCTAATGGACAAACCTCTGTCAGCGGACAGTCTGTACGTAAGATTTCAGTTTAACGACTGGGTTCGTTCCGCTCTTCTGATCTCGCCTTCTTTGCCGATTCGTAGACAAAAAAATATCACCGACCGGTGATATCTTTCTTTTCTGCGCAAGGGCATCCGTCAATTCAGCGATAGTTCACGATTATCTGTTGGCTAATAATCCGCAGCGGCGGATTGAGCCGGCCCTTTCCTTCCACAAAAAATATCATCTGGAAAGCAGACTGGGCAGATTGCCCATAAAACGCACGCGTCTGGCCGCTGGCACCATCAAGCTCGGCACAACGGTTGTTGGTATTGCACAGTCTGACCTGCAAACCGGCAGGCTGAGGGCCGTATAAACGATAGTTCCAACTGACAGAGTCAATAGACGCAGACGCGGTTTGCATCACGGGCGCGCTGGCAGGAGGGTTAAGCGCCGGGGTTGAACGCATCACGCCCCGGTTTTGCAGCGTCACGCCCTGCTGGCTGTCCGACCATGAGCCAGAGGCCGCGTGAGACGCAGAGCAGCCCAGCGCAAGCGCCGCCAGCACATACCTCAACACCTTATTCACCGCCGATGGTCGCCGTCATACGGATCTGGCGGGTATCGCTCATTTCCAAATTCGACATGACCGCAATTTGCGGCAGCGAGCGGCGCAGGAAGCGGGAGAGCAGCGAACGCAACGCGTGATTAACCAGCAGAACCGGCGGTGCGCCGTTGATCTCCTGCTGTTGCAACGCGGCCTGCGCCTGAGTCAGTAAGCGTTCAGCCAGGCCCGGTTCCAATCCGCCACCGCCCTGTAATGCCTGCAATAGCAGACGCTCAAGCGCCGTATCCAGCCCGATCACCTGCACTTCGCCGGATCCCGGGAACCACTGTTGCGTAATAGCCCGTCCCAGCGCCACGCGGACCAACGAAGTGAGTTCGTTAGGATCACTTTGCGTGGCAGCATGTTCGGCCAGTGTTTCAATAATGGTACGCATATCGCGAATAGAGACCCGCTCAGCCAGCAGGTTCTGCAGCACTTTGTGCAGCGTCGTCAGCGTCACCACACCGGGCACAAAATCTTCGGTCAGCTTCGGCAACTCTTTACTGACACGTTCCAGCAGTTCCTGTGTTTCCTGACGCCCGAACAGCTCCTGCGCATGCAGGCTGATGAGATGATTGAGATGGGTCGCGACCACAGTACTGGCCTCCACCACGGTAAAGCCCTGAATTTGTGCCTGCTCACGCAACGCCGGTTCGATCCAAACAGCGGCCAGACCGAAAGCCGGATCCTGGGTAATTTCGCCCGGCAGTTCGCCAATCGCGTTGCCTGGGTTAATCGCCATCCAGCGCCCCGGATGCGCTTCACCGGTACCGATTTCCACCCCTTTCATCATGATGCGATAACCGGCCGGTGGCAGTTCGAGGTTGTCGCGGATATGAATAACCGGCGGCAAATACCCCATCTCCTGCGCGAATTTCTTACGGATGCTGCGGATTCGCCCCAGCAGCTCACCATTTTGGGCGTAGTCCACCATCGGGATCAGCCGGTAACCGACTTCCATACCGAGCGAATCTTCAAGTTGAACATCAGACCAGCTGGCTTCCACCAGCTGTTTGTTGTCGGTATTGACCGGTACGTTCTCTTTGGCCACGGCCGGTTTCTGTTGCTGACCGCGTGTCCACCAGGCCAGCGCTAACAGGCCACCGGTAAACATCAGAAACACGAAGTTTGGCATGCCGGGCACCAAACCAAGCAGGCCAAGGACACAGGCGCTGAGCATCATGACACGCGGGTTACGGAACAGCTGGGTGACCATCTGCTCGCCAACGTCTTCGTTGGTGCCAACGCGGGTCACGATAACACCCGCCGCCGTCGAGATAACCAGCGCCGGGATTTGTGCCACCAGACCATCACCGATGGTCAGCAAGGTGTAGCTCTCCGCCGCGTGGCCGAGATCCATATTGTGTTGCAGCACGCCGACCAGTAAACCGCCGACCACGTTGATGATCATGATCATCAGACCGGCGATGGCATCACCACGCACGAATTTACTCGCACCGTCCATCGAGCCGTAAAAGTCCGCTTCCTGCGTCACTTCAGAGCGGCGCTGTTTGGCTTCATCTTCACCAATCAACCCGGCGTTGAGGTCGGCGTCAATCGCCATCTGTTTGCCCGGCATCCCGTCAAGGACAAAACGCGCGCCCACTTCGGCGATACGCCCGGCCCCCTTGGTGATCACCATAAAGTTGATCAGCACCAGGATGATAAACACCACGATACCGATGGCGAAGTTACCGCCCACCAGGAAGTGACCGAAGGCTTCTACGACGCGCCCCGCGGCGGCGGTGCCGGTATGGCCCTCCAGCAGAATGATACGGGTCGAGGCGACGTTGAGTGACAAGCGCAGTAAGGTGGAGAACAGCAGAATAGTCGGGAACGCAGCAAATTCGAGGGTACGCTGGGTGAACATCGCCACCAGCAGCACCATAATTGACAGCGCAATATTGAAGGTGAACAACAGGTCGAGAATGAACGGCGGCAGCGGCAGCACCATCATCGACAGAATAATCAGAATCAGGATCGGCCCGGCCAGCACCTGCCACTGTGTGTCTTTAAAACTTGGTAAGCGCAGCAGCGCAGCCAGATTACCCATGTGTTTCTGTCTCTCCAGCAAAGTCCAGTGCTTCAGGCACTGGTAAACGTTCAGGTTTCTTCGGAGCCAATCCGCCTTCACGCTTCCAGCGCTTCAGCTGATAAACCCACGCCAGCACTTCTGCAACGGCGGCATAAAGCGCCGTCGGGATTTGCTGACCAATTTCACTGTGACGATAAAGCGCACGCGCCAGCGGCGGTGCCTCCAGCATCGGAATTTTGTGTTCGGCACCCAACTCTTTGATGCGCAGGGCAACGTCTCCGGCCCCTTTTGCCAACACTTTCGGCGCACTCATTTTGTTTTCGCTGTATTGCAGCGCCACGGCGTAGTGGGTCGGGTTGGTGACAATGACGTCAGCTTTTGGCACGTCGGCCATCATGCGGCGTCTGGCCATGGCGCGTTGCTGCTGGCGGATGCGGCTTTTAACATGCGGGTCACCTTCCTGACTTTTGAATTCGTCACGGATGTCCTGCTTACTCATGCGCAGCTTTTTAATGTGCGTCCAGATCTGCCAGAAAACGTCAAAGCCCACCATCGGGGTCAACCCCAGCACGATCATGATCCCGCAGAAGGCAATCATGTTCAGTGCTTCGCCCAGCGCCGGGATGGTGGGTTGGGCCATCAGCCGCATCATCTCCGGCCAGTGGTGCCACAGATACAGGCCGCATATCCAGCCGACAATCGTGGCTTTCAGGATGGCTTTCAGCAGTTCAGCCAGGACCTGAGCGGAGAACATCCGCTTGATCCCGGCAATGGGATTCATACGGCTAAGCTGCGGGGCAAAGGATTTGCTGCTGAAGTTCAGCCCCCCCAGCAACAGCGGTGCGGCCAGAGCCACCAGAATCAGCCCGCCAATCACCGGCAGCAGCGCCCACACGGCGCGCCCGAGCAAAGCGGCAATCTGTTGCTGCATTTGCTGGTCATTACTGACGATGTCGTGGTCAAAATTCAGCCCCTGAGAGATCATCGCCGCCAGTTGACGCGCCATCGACCCACCGGACACCCACAGCAACGACAAACCGGCTCCCATCATCAGCATGGAAGTCAGTTCGCGCGAACGCGGGATTTGCCCATCCTCGCGGGCTTTTTCAAGCTTATGGGGTGTGGGGGCTTCGCTTTTTTCGAGATCGCTGTCTTCAGCCACCGGTCGGTTCCTGTCTGCTCTGCGGGCATAATTTCATGCCTATAATGGCAAAAGCGCTGAAGTCTCATGGAGGGAATAAAGGCTAAAACAGAGGGTTATTCATTTGATGAATAAATTGCGGATAAAAAACACCCTCCGTTTGCCCAGAATGTGCAAACGGAGGGGACAAAACACCATGCATCAGAAACCTAAGGAATCCAGCAAGTCATCAACCTGCTCTTGCGAGGCCACAACACCTACGCCGGTCGCGTTCAACTGCGGTCCGTTCAGCAAACCGTCATTCTCACGTTTGGCTTTGGTTTGCTGTTCCGGGATGTTCTCCATCAGCACCATCAGCAGCTGATTTTCAATCTCCTGCACGACGGTCATCATGCGTTTGATCACCTGCCCGGTCAGATCCTGGAAGTCCTGTGCCATCATGATTTCCATCAATTGGGCATTAGTGAAACTGGTATGTTCCGGCACTTCTTTCAGGTAACTGCGGGTGTCGGACACCAGCACCCGTGCATCTGACAGTTCGATCGGGTTTTCGAACCACTGGTCCCAGCGTGCGTCGAGCTTTTTAGCCTCAGATTCCAGTTTGTTCTGACGTGGTTGCGCAGCTTCCACACAGTTCAAGGCACGTTCCGCCGCCTGAGCCGTCATGGTCACCACATAGTCCAGGCGATCGCGGGCATCGGGAATCGCTTCCGCAGCTTGCGCGATAGCCTGATCCAGGCCCAGTTCACGCATACTGTCGCGCAGCATGCGAGTCAGTTGCCCTATACGGGCGATAATATCGCCCGCAGTTGCCGCATCATTTGCAGGCATTGGTATTCCCTGATGAATAAAATCAGCCATATCCGCTCCTACATGCCTAATTTTTCGAAAATTTTACCCAACTTCTCTTCAAGAGTTGCTGCGGTAAAGGGTTTGACAACATAACCACTGGCGCCGGCCTGTGCTGCTGCCACGATGTTCTCTTTCTTCGCTTCTGCGGTCACCATCAGGACCGGAAGTTTAGCCAGCGCAGCATCGCCACGGATGGTTTTCAGCAGGTCAAGACCATCCATGTTGGGCATGTTCCAGTCGGATACCACGAAGTCAAAACCACCGGCGCGTAATTTATTCAGTGCGTCAACACCGTCTTCTGCTTCTTCAACGTTCTGAAAGCCGAGCTCTTTAAGCAGGTTGCGCACAATGCGCCGCATGGTGGAAAAGTCGTCTACAACCAAAAAACGCAGGTTTGGATCGGCCATTTTATGCTCCTAAAATTCTGTTTTCGTTCAGCCTTGTACGGTCTGAAAAATTAAATACGTAACGCCTGTCCGGCTGATATTTGTGCCAACATGCGCTGGCTGATTTGGCTGAGATCCACTACTTCATTGACCCCGCCGGTGGCAATTGCCTCACGTGGCATTCCAAACACCACGCAACTGGCTTCGTTTTGCGCCAGAGTATAAGCCCCGGCCCGATGCATCTCCAGTATGCCGGCCGCGCCGTCATTGCCCATTCCCGTCAGGATCACCCCAACGGCATTGCGTCCGGCGAACTGCGCCACCGAACGGAATAACACGTCAACCGACGGACGATGGCGGTTGACCGCCGGGCCGTCGTTTAACTTAACCTGATAGTTAGCGCCGCTGCGGGTCAGCTCCATATGCCGGTCACCCGGTGCAATATAAGCGTGGCCCGGCAATACGCGCTCACCGTCTTCCGCCTCTTTCACCGTGATCTGACACAGTTTATTTAGCCGTTCGGCAAACGAACGGGTAAACCCTGGTGGCATATGTTGAGTGATCATCAGCGCCGGACAGGTCGGTGGCAGCGGTTGCAGCACGTGGCGGATAGCCTCGGTGCCGCCGGTGGAAGAGCCGATAGCGATCAATTTTTCACTGCTGAGCAGCGGCATACTGGCCAGCATACGTGGCTGGTCAAGATTGACACTCTTGTTCAGCCGCGCTTTCGACGCGGTACGGATCTTGTCTGCAATCAGTTCGCTGTAGGCCAGCATTCCTTCGCGGATACCCAACTGCGGCTTGGTGACAAAATCAATCGCCCCCAGTTCCAGCGCCCTCAGGGTGATTTCTGAGCCTTTTCCGGTCAGCGACGACACCATCACTACCGGCATCGGGCGCAAACGCATCAGTTTTTCGAGGAAATCCAGCCCGTCCATGCGTGGCATTTCGACGTCCAGCGTCAGTACCTGCGGGTTGAATTTCTTAATCAGGTCACGAGCCACCAGCGGATCCGGTGCTGTCGCAACCATTTCCATATCGGGATGACTGTTAATAATTTCGGTCATCAACTGGCGCATCAACGCCGAGTCATCAACGCTCAACACTCTGATTTTATTCATTACCTCTCCTTGGCGAGGCCGTAGACTGTCTGGCCGCGCAAATAAAATTCCCGGCTTATCTGGCTAAAGTTTTCGGAATGTCCCGCAAACATCAGGCCGCCCGGTTTGAGTAAAGGAACAAATCGGCGCAAAATGGCTTCCTGCGTTTCTTTATCAAAATAAATCATGACGTTACGACAAAAAATGGCGTCGAAGGGACCGTTAAGGTTCCACTGACTCGCCAGCAAATTGAGCTGCTGAAAAGCCACCATTTGTGCCAGTTCGGGACGGATGCGTACCAGTCCACTGTGCGGGCCGGTTCCCTTGAAGAAAAATTTCTGCATTTGTTGCGCGCTCAGGGTGCGCAACTCTTCCTGGCGGTAAACGCCAGTGGTTGCCTTTTCCAGCACCTGCGTATCAATGTCACTGGCCTGAATTTTACAGGTCGACATGCGTGGCCCAAGGGCTTCACTCAACGTCATCGCGATGGAGTATGGCTCTTCCCCGGTAGAGGCCGCCGTGCTCCAGACGCTGTAATTATTCGGGCGTGTCCGGGCGTGTTCGGCCAGTATCGGGAAGTGATGTGCTTCACGAAAGAACGCCGTCAGGTTGGTGGTCAGCGCATTGATAAACGCCTGCCACTCCGCACTGTTAGGGTCACTTTCCAGCATCACCAGATAATGGCCAAAATCGTTAATCCCTAATAGCCGCAGGCGACGCACCAGGCGGTTATAGACCATCTCTCTTTTGTGGTCCGCCAGGACAATACCCGCGCGCTGATAAATCAGCTCGCTGATACGGCGGAAATGGGTATCCGACAGCGGTAAACGCTGAATCATCTGCGCCATAATTGACGCAGTGTCGGCACTCTGACTTGTATTAGGAGCACTCATATTCGGACTCCTTAAACGGACAGACTTTGATGTTATTACCCAATTGGCTTTCTTCCTTCACTCACCAGAGGCAGAAACTGCCTCTGTCATGCCGTTGTTGCGCGAGTGCGCAGCGGTTAAGCGGCGCGTTGTTACGGGCGACGCGCCGACCCGATAGTACTTCATTACCAACAGCATCAGTCCAAAAGCGGTTACCGCAAAAAAGCTATACCCACGAAATGATTAACGCAGGGATCAGAAGGTTTCCCAGTTTTCACTCAGATTGCTTTCAGTCTGACGAGCCCCTGACAGGTTCGGCGTCAGTAAGGGTGCACGCGTGGAGGCTGTACCCGGGCGAGATCCACTGATCTGATGCTTGCCGAGAGTAAATACCGCCACAGATTGCGTCAGTAAGCTGGCCTGTTCTTCCAGGGCAGCAGAAGCTGATGCAGACTCTTCCACCAGCGAGGCGTTCTGTTGGGTGACGCGGTCCATTTCAGTAATGGCCTGCGCTACCTGCTCTATACCACGGCTTTGTTCATCGGAAGCGGAGGTGATTTCACCCATGATGTCAGTCACGCGGGTTACCGCGCTGACCATATCACTCATGGTTTCACCCGCACTTTCGGCCAGAACCGAGCCGGTATTGATACGGCTTACGGAGTCATCGATCAGGCCTTTGATCTCTTTCGCCGCCTGGGCGCTGCGCTGTGCCAGACTGCGCACTTCGCCGGCGACCACGGCAAACCCACGTCCCTGCTCACCGGCACGTGCGGCTTCTACCGCAGCGTTCAGTGCCAGAATGTTGGTCTGGAAAGCAATACCGTCGATCACACCGGTAATGTCGGTAATTTTCTTCGAACTGGCAGCGATGTCGCTCATGGTTTGCACCACGTTGGAGACCACTTTGCCGCCCTTCTGCGCAGTTTCAGACGCACTCAGTGCCAGTTGGCTGGCCTGGCGGGCATTTTCGGCGTTCTGTTTCACGGTCGCGGTCAGCTGTTCCATACTGGCAGCGGTCTGCTCCAGTGAAGAAGCCTGCTGTTCAGTACGTGATGAGAGATCGTTGTTACCGGCAGAGATTTCGCTCGCCCCGCTGTAAATCGCATCTGCGCCCTGACGGACACCGGAAACGGTGCGGATCAGTTCGTCCTGCATGTCGCGCAAACTTTCTGCCAACTGGCCGATTTCGTTACGGCTGGCAACGGTGATTTCCTGCGTCAGGTCACCCCGGGCAATGTGGCGGATGTTCTCAACCAGTGTTTGCAGCGGATGAACCAGAATACGCTGCACACCCAACCAGGCGAGCGCGATGAACAGAATCAGCACCGCCAGAATCGCCCCCAGCACCCAAACTGCATGGTTGAAGGAGTTTTCACTGACGTGAACCGCGCCGTTATACAGGCGGTCATTCTGATCGATATAGTTCACGAAGGCTTTTTCAAACCCGTCCTGATACTTCTGGGTCGGTTGTTCGAAGAAGTCATTGATGCGACCTATACCGATAAGCTGAATCAATTCACTCAGCGCACCATTCAGTACTTCATAGTTCTTTTTCACGTCTGCCGCATACGCTGGGTTCTGGCTGGCATCAGCAGGAATTTTCAGGTAGTTAGCATAATGTTCCGAAGCAATCTTCAGATTTTTCTGCGCGGTTTCGGTCAGTTCTTTTACCGTCGCGCCGCTGCCCATCTGATTGGCATCCAGCATAAAGCGGATACCTGCACGGTTCAGCGTGTTTCGGGTTTGCAGCAAATACACCCAACTGGCATTCAGCTCGGCCTGTTGCAAACGAATCTGCTGGGAAGTGGCAAAATTATCTTTATCGGTTTTAAGCGACTTGAAGAACAGTCCACCAGAAGTCAACTGTAAGGCACCGAATACCACCAGTAAGATCACGATGGCCGTGACCACTTTCATACGCTTAAACATGTTGTACCTTTTTTAATGTGATTCATCTAAAAGGGTTATCGGCAGGAGGCGTGAGAACTTTATGTGACAGGGGGCGAAATATCAGGGGGAGGATAATTATCTGATAACGGGCGCAGCAGGCTGCGCCCGAAATGACTTAGGCTTTCGTGACGCTCTCGAGCAACGCCATCTCTTCGCTGCTCAGCAGCTTCTCAATATCCACCAGGATCAGCATACGATCGCCCAGTGAACCCAGACCGGTCAGGTACTCAGTCGATAGGGTCACAGCAAATTCTGGCGCAGGGCGAATCTGGTCCTGCGTCAGCGACAGCACGTCTGAGACGCCGTCAACCACGATACCCACCACACGGTTTTCAAAATTCAGCACGATAACCACGGTATTTTCATTGTAGACCACGTTCTTCTGGGCAAATTTCACCCGCAGGTCGATGATCGGCACAATGACGCCGCGCAGGTTAGTCACGCCTTTAATAAACGACGGGGTGTTGGCAATACGGGTGACCTGATCATAACCACGGATCTCCTGAACTTTCAGGATATCAATGCCATATTCTTCATCGCCCAGTGTAAAAATCAGGAATTCCTGTCCTACAGTTTCACCCGCTATCTTCGTCACGGTTGCTAGTCCTGCCATGTTGTTCACCTTCAATCGGTCAGCCAATGTGTTGCCTCACCCGTTTGGCCGGTGAGGCCATGTCTGAAGTTATTTTGTTAAGCCGCAGTCCCATCCACTGCGCGTTTATCTCGGTTCAGTGCCTGCAGTGCCGACACGTCGACAATCAGTGCCACGCTGCCGTCGCCAAGAATGGTCGCAGCGGAAATACCTGGCACTTTGCGGTAGTTGCTTTCGAGGTTTTTCACCACCACCTGATGCTGACCAATCAGTTGATCCACCAGTAAGGCGTAGCGGCGTCCGGCACTTTGCAAGATAACCACGATGCCCTGCGTCGCTTCCGTTTTGGCTTCAGTAACATCAAAGACGTGATACAACTCGACCAGCGGCAGGTATTCCCCCCGTACCTGGAGGACGCGTTCGCCCCCGGCTAACGGGTGCAAATCTTCCGCCAGCGGTTGCAGCGATTCCATCACCGCATTCAGTGGCAGAATAAACACTTCAGCGCCCACTTTGACTGACATACCGTCAAGAATGGCCAGCGTCAGCGGCAGCAAGATACGAATGGTGGTGCCTTTACCTTGCTGGGAGTGGATTTCGACGTGACCGCCCATCTCCTGAATATTTCGTTTCACCACGTCCATGCCGACGCCACGCCCGGAAACATCAGTGACTTTTTCTGCCGTTGAGAATCCCGCCGCGAAAATCAACATGCCGACCTCTTCGTCACTCATGTTGTCATGAACATTCATGCCCTGCGACGCCGCTTTGGCGAGGATCTTCTCGCGGTTCAGACCGGCGCCGTCATCCGTCACTTCGATACAGATATTGCCGCCCTGATGTTCAGCAGACAGCGTCAGATTACCCGTTGCATCCTTACCACAGGCAATGCGCACGTCAGCCGTTTCGACACCATGATCGAGGCTATTACGCACCAGATGCGTTAACGGATCGATAATGCGTTCGATCAGGCTTTTATCCAGTTCAGTTGAGCTGCCGAGCAGGGTCAGTTCGATCTGCTTGTTGAGCTTACTGGCAAGGTCTCGCACCAGGCGCGGGAAGCGGCTGAAGACGAACTCCATCGGCATCATACGAATCGACATCACCGATTCTTGCAAGTCGCGGGCGTTGCGTTCCAACTGCCCCATACTGTTAAGCAGGTCACTGTGCGCGACCGGATCCAGCAGGTCTGAACGCTGAGCCAGCATCGACTGAGTGATAACCAGTTCGCCGACCAGGTTGATCAACTGATCCACCTTCTCAACCGCCACACGAATGCTGGTGGATTCCGGCGCTTTCGGAGCCCGCGCTTTTGGCGGCGCGGAGTCCGGTACGGCGGTCAGAATCGGCGCAGCACGCGGTGCGACTTCTGCAGCAACGACAACGGGTTCGGCAACTTCGTCAGCTTCGTCAACGTCATCAACCGGTACATCATTCGCAACGCTGTGGCTGAAGCTTATCTGTTCCGGTTCAATCACAAAACACAACACCGCGCAGATATCATCCTCGCTCAACGTGGTGTTCAGCGTGGCTTCCAGACTGGTGGAAGTTTGCAGCGGATCCAGAACGTCGCCCAGGTTACCGAGCTCTTCGAGCATCAGCGGAATTTCCGCCTCTTTCAGCCCGGAGAGGCAGATACGCATCCCGTCGCTGGCTGCCGGTGTCGCAGCGCTGCCGGCAGGCGCACCGGTGACCACGTGGAGATCAACGACGGGGGCCCCCTGCTGCTGAACTTCCAACGCCAGTTGGCGCAAAGCAGCGCAGATATATTCAAAACTCTCTGCATCGGGATCCCGGGTGGATTTATAGGCGTCCAGTTGCTCCTGCATAATGTCTTTCGTTTCCAAAAACAGGTTAATAATGTCGGTGCTCAGGCTCATTTCTGCGCGTCGTGCACCGTCGAGCAAGTTCTCAAGTAAATGGGTGGTTTCCTGTAAAACCGTGAATCCAAAGGTTGCGGCCCCGCCTTTTATCGAATGCGCCGCGCGGAATATCGCGTTGAGCTGCTCAATGTCAGGTGCCAGTGGGTCGAGCAGCAACAGGTGTTGCTCCATGTCCGCCAGCAGTTCATCTGCTTCATCAAAAAACGTTTGATAAAAGTCACTAATATCCATGCTCACGTGATCACCTCTGCTGTGAATCGCGGCTTGTCGATGAAGCCGGTTGCGCCGTGACGTCGGCGGCGGCAGGAATTGCCGTCGTCGGTTTGCCAGGCACGGAAGTAACGACCGATTTCACCGTCTCACTCTTCGGTTGTTGTTGTTCTTGTGTTGGTACAGCCTGTGCTGGTAAAGCCTGTGTTGGTGAAGATTGCCCTGGTAAAGTTGGCGTGGATAAAGACGGTGCTGGCACTGATGTCGTTGGCGACGGATCTTTGGACGTCAGGTGCGGTGCCAGCGCTGGCGATGTTTTTATCGTCGGTGCACTCGGTGCCGCAGGCGCTGCATTGCCCGGAACCAATTTTTGCAGTTCACCCACATCGCTGATGTTGATCGCTTCACCTTCACTATTTTCGCGTTCGATTGCTTCTTCAGAATGTTTGTTAAGCACCAGAATGCTGATGCGGCGGTTGATTGCATCACCTGACGGATGATTTTTCAGCTGCATGGTTGATCCCATGCCCATCACCCGCAGAACCTTGCCTTCGCTTAACCCACCGACAATCATTTCGCGACGTGACGCGTTTGCACGATCCGTCGAAAGCTCCCAGTTGCTGTAACCACGTTCACCCATGGCGTAAGGCATATCGTCGGTATGACCGGCGAGGCTTATCTTGTTCGGAAAATCATCCAGCACCGGTGCGATGGCCCGCAGGATATAGCGCATGTAAGGCTCAACCGTGGCGCTGCCGAGCTGAAACATCGGGCGGTTCTGGCTGTCGATAATCTGGATACGCAGCCCCTGTTCGGTCAGGTTGATCATCAAGTGCGGGCGCAAATCTCTCAGCCGCGGGTCAGATATCAACATTTGTTCCAGTTTTTCCTGCAAACGTTGCAGATCACCGGTTTCGCGCATATCGCCTTGCGACTGAATCATTTTGTGCACTTCGCCGTCTTGCTGAGTCGGGTCAGCACCGCCACCAGGGATCGGGCTGGTCGCATCACTGCTGCGCGGGCCATTGGTGATCGCTACCGCCAGCGGCGTGCGAAAGTACTCGGCAATCTGCACCAGCTGTTTCGGGCTGGAAATAGAAATCAGCCACATCACCAGAAAAAACGCCATCATGGCCGTCATGAAGTCAGCATAAGCAATCTTCCACGTGCCGCCATGATGCCCGCCGCCGTGCTTGCCCTTTTTCTTTCGCACCACAACGATGGGATGACTCTGATGCTTCATACTTTCTCTTCTTCCGCTTGCTTATTAGGCGATTTGACCTGGCGAACATGTTCTTCCAGCTCAACGAAGGACGGACGTTCTGAGGTGTAGAGCGTCTTGCGACCGAACTCCACCGCAATTTGCGGCGCATACCCATTCAGGCTAGAGAGCAGGGTCACTTTGATGCACTGCATCATTTTGGTGTTTTCAGCACATTTCTGCCGTAATACCGATGCCAGCGGAGAAACAAATCCGTAGGCCAGTAAAATCCCGAGGAAGGTCCCGACCATTGCATGGGCAATCAGTGCGCCCAACTCTGCTGCCGGTCTGTCCGCCGCTGCCAGCGTGTGGACAATCCCCATCACCGCCGCCACGATACCGAAAGCGGGTAATGAATCCCCGACCAGCGCCAGGCTGTTGGCCGGCACCTCACTTTCCTGTTCGTAGGTCTCAATCTCTTCGTCCATCAGGGCTTCAATTTCGAAGGCATTCATGTTGCCGCTGACCATCAGACGCAGATAGTCAGTTAGAAACTCGACTAAATGTTTATCGGCAATAATGCGCGGATAATTAGCGAAAATATCGCTTTCCTGCGGACTATCGATGTCATTTTCCAGCGAGAGCATCCCCTGTTGGCGGGATTTAGCCAGCAGCCGGTACATTAACGCCATCAAATCCATATACAGGGCTTTGTTGTAGCGGGAAGCCCTGAAAAGTTTTGGCAATGCGCGCATGGTTGCTTTTATGGCTTTGCCATTGTTACCAACCAGAAACGCGCCAGCACCGGCACCCGCGATGATCACCAGTTCTGCCGGTTGGTATAACGCGCCCATTTCGCCGCCGACCATCATGAAGCCGCCAAAGACTGAGCCCAGAACCACGATGTAACCTATTATCACTAGCACGATGATTCCTTAATTCGATGTGGCTTTTTGGGTATAAGACAAGACGAGGTAAACGCGAGGGTGGTGTTTCTGACGGTGTGAAAATGTCAGTGACCAACGGGATGTTAGGGGATGGGGCGAAGAGTGACACTGCAGCCACCCTTCTTGCCTTCTTTTCACTTGCTACTTTTCATCCGTGTACAGATGAAAAGTATTAAAGCCCACTACATCTCAAACCGCGCGCTTGACCTTTTCGTCCAGCTCTTGAGATGTAATATCGGCAACTTGCGGGGAAAGTTTACGTTTTTTTACCGCTCTGGACGGCGGTTGGCAAAGACTGCAAACAAAACCGTGTCGCGGCTGGTGGGCATGGGTAATAAATGACCCGTCGCAGCTATTGCAGGAAGAGAGTTGCAGCATGCCGCTGTCAACAAACCGGACCAGCGTCCAGGCGCGAGTCAGTGCCAGAATAGGTGCCTCACCTGGCTGTTCAGGGCATTGCTCCAGATAAAGACGGTACGCCTTAATCACCGCTTCCACGCCATTACAATGCCCACTTCTCATTAAGAAAGAGTAAGCGTTGTAGAACATCGAAGAGTGAATATTCTGCTCCCACGTCATAAACCAGTCTGTCGAGAAAGGTAACATGCCTTTCGGCGGCGGGCTGCCACGTAGCTCTTTATAGAGTTTGATCAACCGTCCACGACTAAGCTGTGTTTCGCTTTCCAGCATTTGCAAACGGGCACCCAGCGTGATCAATTCCATGGCCAGCTGAATATCACGGGCTTCCTGAACAATACTTTTCACCACTGGTTTAGCGGAGAGGTCTTTTGGCGCAGACGTTTTTATCAGAGACATGGTTATGCCCTTTTCTTAGACGTACTACCGTCCCTGGAAGAGAGTCCTTTCAGCAAATGACTGGATAACAAGATACCCGTATGGATTTGCTGTAAGTCGTCTACCCGTGATTCTTGCGTCAGACGCTCAATGGTTCTGCTGTCGTCAAATCGGAACTGGCACAGTAGCTGATTCGTTTCAGCTAACTTAACCATTTGCGGCAAGGTCAACTGGCCTAATGCGTCAGCCATGACATCGTCAATCCCCAGGCGGAACATCGCCGAGGCCTTTTCATCGTTAATTAAACGCTGTGCTAAGAGCAAATATGACAGGTTGATGTCATATATGTGTTTAAGCAATTCAGACATGCTTGTTTACCCCATACCGTCAGCTATGAATTCACAGCTGGTTGATAGACATACCCGCGCGCGGACATTAATCCGGCATAACAGGGATATTTTCTACTATCAAAACAATTGGCTCATTGGACGATGTGATATGCATTTCATTTTTTGAAGAAATGTTCTGCGACGACAAACAAATGATGTCGCGGATTTAACTCACCGCCAATACAAAGTAGTTCCTGATGTAAATTAAATAAAAAGTGACAATTTCACGGCTAACTAAATTTAATAATTTATCAATTGAGTCGTACAGGCAGGGTCCGTTGCTGTGGTCGCGTGTCTTTCTATGAAACGCTTTTACATACATTATTAGGATTAATCTTAATGCGAGGCAAATGTAACCCCGAACCAACAGCACATACAATCTCGCCACTAACGCATTTTGGATAAAGTGTGATGTAGATCACAAAAATAAAATATATTTCGGGGCGAAAAACGAGATTAAGTCGAATAATGAGTACAAATTTTAATCAAAAGTAAAAAAGCGTCTTAAAACACGCTCCTCAGACCTCTTTTTCCATCATTTTTAGATCATTTTGTACAACAGTGACTTTAGGTGAAATTTAAAACCCAAATAACGCAAATAAAATATCCGATTAAGCATCTTATCCTGAATATTCCACTTATGTAATACGATCAACCAAAACCACCCCGAAAAGCCGTTTTCTGTGGATGCAGGGGCATATAGCGTGATTTGTGATAAAAGTGAGGGATAAATTCAGCACTAAAAGTAGTCATAACGTGAGGAACTACTGCTTTAACGAAGTATAAAGTCAATGTATGTAACAAAACGTGTAGATATACGAAAACCTTCTGCCCTGGGGAAGGATACAGAAGTAATAGTTATGTATGGTCTTAGTGCGGGCTATTTTGCCTATGTAGTCACTATCGGCATCGGTGTGCATAACTTTAGCTATTGGGCTTTAAAAAGTCATTTATATCGCGCAATGTCAAATAAAGGGAAGGATTTTAGGAATTTTATTAGCAAGATGGTGCAACAGGTAAGTTTAATGAGGGAAAAACAATGTTATATGCCGCAAGTTAAATCAGCTGGGATTTATTTCGAGATATTCGTCACAGAACTTCAAACGAGCGCCACTTAAAGGCCATGTTAAATAGAGCGAAAGTTGATCAATTTAAGGATTTAATAGAGGAATATAAAGCAAAGACTCTTAAATTTTACCGGCTGGTTGAACCAACCGGTAATTAACGCCACACAGTAAACAGTGAAATATTCAACAGTATTCATGTTGCCTGGTGCAATGATAAGTGATGAATTTGCTGTTTCAGCTTGCTTCAGCTGACGGGCATCAGTTCAGGATTGGGGTACAAATACTCAAATCCCAGCTCTTTACAGATACGATTACCATCAATCAATTTGCCTCCCTTGTCAGCTTCAGCAGCTTCAGCAAAATGGGGTTCAGTTAAACCAAGCTGGCGGGCCAGCGCCGGGTAAAAATGCTGTTTCTCAGGATGCATTGGCGCGCAGAGGTTATAAGTGTGTCCACCTTTCGGCAGGCTCAGCAGCAGGATCATCGCGGCGATAACGTCATCCTGATGCACCAGATTGACACCATAGTTACCGCCCTGCACATTGATCTTACCTGCTATAAAGCGCCCTGGATGACGGTCAGATCCTACCAGCCCTGCCAGACGCAATACGTCGACCGATGTATTCGGCAGCCGGTGGAACCAGTTCTCCAGTTCCTCCAGCACCTTACCGCTCGGTGTCACCGGCCGCAGCGGTGAATCCTCACGCATCGTCCCACTGCCTTCCCCATAGACGGACGTTGAACTGGTAAAAATGATGCGCTTAACATTATGCGCCAGCGCGCTGTCCACCAGTTGTTGCACCGCCTGGAAATAGAGTTCGCTCCCTTCCACCGTACGACGGGCCGGTAAGGTGATGATCAGCGCATCGACATTTAACAATGCATCAAGGTCCGAGGCGTCACACTGCATTTCAGGAAGAAAAACCAGGGGATAACATTCAAGTCCACACATCCGTGCAGCATCTACGCCATCGAGCGTGGTCTTGCTGCCGACCACTTGATAGCCTTTAGACGTCAGCGCCATGGCCAGCGGCAAGCCCAGCCAGCCCAATCCTACTATTGCGATTTTTTTCATCGTTGACTCCATCCTTTGCGCGTCATGCGTTGCTGCATGATCAATGCCGAATTCTCTATAGTTTAGCAAATTGAGGCGCTCAGAACGTCCAGATAACGTCTTAACCGGTCAGGTTTTTTAGGAAAATGTTAGCGGCCTTGTCTGCCGAACACATTATTCATATAAACGATGAAACCCCTGCATGGGATAAGAAAAATTTATCATCCCAAAAAAAGGTTGCGCTGCGGCTACCGGATAGTTTAGTTTTATTGGCACAAGAATTGATTGAGTCCGCAAAGTGCGGGCGTTCAAAACGCTTCCTTTATAGAGAAACACACATGAACAACATTCTGATCAACCACCATCATCACCATCACCCTGACTAGTCTTGCAGGCGATTGGTGCTGGAAGACTGTTAAGATCTTCCAGTGGCGCAGAATGTAGAGAGAGCCCTCGGAAGATTTTCTTCCGAGGGTTTTTTTTTACCTAAAATTTGAAGCAAACATTTAGCCATTACAGCTAACAAACATAAGCATAAGAAAGGTCGAGGTCATCATGTTAGATAAATCACGTTTACGCATAGCAATGCAGAAGTCAGGTCGCCTGAGTGATGATTCACGCGAACTGCTGGCACGCTGTGGGATCAAAATCAATTTGCAGGAGCAACGCCTGATTGCCTTCGCGGAAAACATGCCTATCGATATTCTGCGTGTGCGTGACGACGATATCCCAGGTCTGGTGATGGACGGCGTAGTGGATTTGGGCATCATTGGCGAAAATGTGCTGGAAGAAGAGCTGCTGAATCGTCGCGCACAGGGCGAAGACCCGCGTTACTTCACGCTGCGCCGCTTAGATTTCGGTGGCTGTCGCCTGTCGCTGGCCACGCCGCTTGACTGTGAATACACCGGCCCGCAAAGCCTGCAAAAGGCCCGTATCGCCACCTCTTATCCTCACATCCTCAAGCAGTATCTCGACAAACAAGGCGTTGATTTTAAATCCTGCCTGCTCAACGGTTCTGTTGAAGTAGCACCCCGCGCCGGTCTGGCCGATGCGATTTGTGATCTGGTTTCAACCGGTGCCACTCTGGAAGCCAATGGTCTGCGTGAAGTTGAAGTGATTTACCGCTCAAAAGCTTGCCTTATTCAGCGTGACGGCGAGATGCCACAGGAAAAACAGCTGCTGATTGACCGCCTGATGACTCGTATTCAGGGCGTTATTCAGGCCCGCGAATCAAAATACATTATGCTGCATGCGCCGAGCGATCGCCTCGACGACATCATTGCCCTGCTGCCGGGTGCCGAACGCCCGACCATTTTACCGCTGGCCGGCGATCAACAACGCGTCGCGATGCACATGGTCAGCAGTGAAACGCTGTTCTGGGAAACCATGGAAAAACTGAAAGCACTGGGCGCCAGTTCGATTCTGGTCCTGCCAATCGAAAAAATGATGGAGTAAGGCCATGCAGCCAAACGCGTTCACCACCCCGATTGACTGGCAGCAGTGCGACGAGCAACAACGTCGCAACTTGCTGACCCGCCCGGCGATCTCCGCCTCTGACCGTATCACCGAGTCGGTCACTGAGATCCTGCGCCGCGTGCGCACCGAGGGCGACAGCGCCCTGCGTGAGTTCTGTGCAACCTTTGATAAGACTGACGTGGCAGACATTCGCGTCACCGCGCAGCAAATTGAAGCGGCATCCGCGCGTTTGGGCGATGACGTTAAGCAGGCGATGGCGCACGCCGTTCGCAACATTACCACCTTCCACGAAGCGCAGAAGCTGGCCGTGGTGGATGTCGAAACCGAGCCGGGCGTGCGCTGTCAGCAGTTGACCCGCCCTATTCAGTCGGTCGGGTTGTATATTCCTGGTGGCTCAGCTCCGCTGGTTTCTACAGTATTAATGCTGGCCACACCGGCACACATCGCCGGTTGTCAGCGTGTCACCTTATGCTCTCCGCCTCCGATTGCTGACGAAATTCTGTATGCGGCCAAATTGTGCGGTGTGACGGAGGTGTACCAGCTGGGTGGCGCGCAGGCCATTGCTGCGCTGGCGTTCGGTACGGAAAGCGTGCCAAAAGTGGCGAAAATTTTCGGGCCGGGCAATGCCTACGTCACAGAAGCAAAACGTCAGGTCAGCCAGAGCCTCAACGGCGCGGCCATCGATATGCCGGCTGGCCCCTCTGAAGTGCTGGTGATCGCCGACAGCGGCGCAACGCCAGATTTCGTGGCGTCTGACCTGCTGTCACAAGCCGAGCACGGCCCAGACTCACAGGTGATTCTGCTGACGCCAAGCCTGGAAATGGCCAGGGCCGTGGGCGAAGCGGTTGAACGCCAGCTGGCCCAGCTGTCACGTAAAGAGATTGCCCGCCAGGCGCTGGAAAGCAGCCGTCTGATCGTGGCCAAAGATCTTGCGCAGTGTATTGAAATCAGTAATGCCTACGGACCTGAGCATTTAATCCTGCAAACCCGTGAACCTGAAGCCTTGGTCGATAGCATCACCAGCGCCGGATCGGTATTTCTCGGTGACTGGTCACCGGAATCCGCCGGAGACTACGCGTCAGGCACCAACCACGTCCTGCCGACGTATGGTTACACCGCCACCTGTTCCAGCCTCGGCCTGGCGGACTTTCAAAAACGCATGACCGTACAGCAGCTCACCCCACAGGGCCTGCTCGGTCTGGCGACGACGATTGAGACACTGGCACAGGCTGAACAGCTGACTGCACACAAAAATGCCGTGACGCTGCGCGTGAATGCACTGAAGGAGCAAGGGTTATGAGCAACGAAAAAAATCTGAGCATTCAGTCGCTGGCGCGTCAGAACGTGCGTGAGCTGACGCCTTATCAGTCGGCCCGCCGGCTGGGCGGCAACGGCGACGTATGGCTGAATGCTAACGAATACCCGATTGCACCGCAGTTTGAACTGACTGCCCAGACCTTTAACCGTTACCCGGAATGCCAGCCTGCATTAGTGATTGAGCGTTACGCTGCTTACGCCGGGCTGGAGAACGATCAGGTACTGGTCAGCCGTGGCGCAGATGAAGGGATTGAGCTTCTGATCCGCGCCTTCTGCGAACCGGGTAAAGACGCCATCCTTTATTGCCCGCCGACCTACGGCATGTACAGCGTCAGCGCAGAAACCATCGGCGTCGAAGGCCGCACGGTTCAGGCCAAAGAGGACTGGTCGCTGGATTTACCGGCGATTGAAGCCGCGCTCGAGGGCGTCAAGCTGGTGTATGTGTGCAGCCCGAATAACCCGACCGGTAATCTGATTGACCCGACCGAACTGCGCGCAGTACTGGAGATGACCCGTGGCCGCGCCATTGTGGCCATCGATGAAGCCTATATTGAGTTCTGCCCGCAGGCCTCTGTGACCGGCTGGCTTAAAGAATATCCCCACCTCGCCATTTTACGCACGCTGTCAAAAGCCTTCGCGCTGGCCGGTTTACGTTGCGGCTTTACGTTAGCCAACAGCGAACTGATTGCGCTATTAATGAAAGTGATCGCGCCTTATCCGCTTTCCACACCGGTTGCCGACATTGCTGCGCAGGCGTTGAGTGATGAGGGTCTGGCCGTAATGCGCGCCCGTGTGGCGGAGATCGGTGAAACCCGCGCCTGGCTAAAACAGCAACTGACCCGCTGCGACTGCGTGGAACAGGTTTTCACCAGCGAGACTAACTATGTACTGGCGCGCTTTACGGCCTCAAGCCAGGTATTCAAAACCCTCTGGGATCAAGGCATTATCTTACGCGACCAGAACAAACAACCGGGGCTTTCCGGCTGTTTACGTATTACTGTGGGTACACACGAAGAGTGCCGCCGGGTGATCGCTGCCCTGCAACCGCTGCCCGGTGCTGGCCAGACCGCCGCATCCCCCGATAAAAACACTGCCCCAAGCAAGGAGCCGATGTGAGCCAGCTATTACAAAAGATCTTATTTATTGACCGCGACGGTACGTTGATTTCAGAGCCACCTGAAGATTTTCAGGTAGACCGATTGGATAAGCTGGCCCTGGAGCCGGGGGTGATCCCCGCGCTGCTGGCATTACAAAGCGCCGGTTTTAAACTGGTGATGATCACCAATCAGGATGGTCTGGGCACCGCCAGTTTCCCGCAGGAGACTTTCGACCCGCCGCACAATCTGATGATGCAGATTTTGACTTCTCAGGGTGTGGTTTTCGATGAAGTGCTGATCTGTCCTCACCTGCCTGCCGACCATTGTGCCTGCCGCAAGCCAAAAACTGCACTGGTGAAAGGCTATCTGGAGAGCGGTCTGATGGACGTTGCCAACAGCTATGTGATTGGTGACCGCGATACCGATATTCAGCTGGCGGCCAACATGGGTATCGCCGGTTTGCGTTACCAGCGCGATACGCTGAATTGGGCCACCATTGCCGCCCAACTGACTCAGCGCGATCGCCACGCACACATTAAACGTGTGACCCGTGAAACCTCTATCGACGTGGACGTCTGGCTGGACCGCGAAGGTGAAAGCAAAATTCGCACCGGCGTAGGCTTTTTCGATCATATGCTGGATCAAATTGCCACCCACGGCGGCTTTCGCATGAATATAGAAGTCAAAGGCGATCTGTACATCGACGATCACCACACCGTGGAAGATACCGGGCTGGCGCTGGGCGAGGCCCTGAATAAAGCCTTGGGCGACAAACGCGGGATTGGTCGCTTTGGATTTGTGCTGCCGATGGATGAATGTCTGGCGCGTTGCGCACTGGATATATCTGGCCGTCCGCATCTTGAATATAAAGCCGAGTTCAATTATCAGCGCGTGGGCGATTTAAGCACCGAGATGGTCGAACACTTCTTCCGTTCTCTTTCTTACGCCATGGGCTGCACGCTGCATTTGCGCACCAAAGGCAAGAACGATCATCACCGTGTTGAGAGTCTGTTCAAAGCCTTTGGACGTACATTACGCCAGGCGATCCGCGTGGACGGCAATACCCTGCCGAGTTCGAAAGGAGTGCTGTGATGAACGTCGTTATCCTTGATACCGGCTGTGCCAACCTCTCATCGGTAAAATATGCGGTGCAACGTTTGGGTTATGAACCCGACGTGAGCCGTGACCCGGAAGTCGTCCTGCTGGCCGACAAACTGTTTCTGCCCGGCGTGGGAACTGCGCGTGCGGCGATGGAACAGCTCGAACAGCGTGAACTGATCGATCTGATCAAAGCCTGCACCCAGCCAGTATTGGGTATTTGTCTCGGTATGCAGTTGCTGGGCTCAGGGAGTGATGAGAATGGTGGCATCAAGACGCTCGGTATCATTGATCAACCCGTATTGCGTATGCAGGATCGCGGATTACCGTTGCCGCACATGGGCTGGAACCAGGTGAGCGCCAACGCTGACAGCCACCTGTTCCGTGGGATTGACGAGAACGCGTATTTCTATTTCGTCCACGGATATGCGATGCCAATATGCGAAAACACCATTGCCCAAACGCTGTACGGCGAACCATTCACCGCCGCGGTGGCAAAAGACAACTTCTTCGGCGTGCAGTTTCATCCCGAGCGTTCCGGTGCCGCTGGCGCGCAGTTGTTGAAAAATTTTCTGGAGATGTAAGTACCATGATTATTCCCGCTTTGGATTTGATCGAAGGCAGCGTGGTTCGCTTGCATCAAGGCGATTATGCTCAGCAACGCGATTACGGCAGTGATCCGCTGCCGCGCTTGCAGGATTATCAGCGTCAGGGCGCAGAAGTGCTGCACCTGGTGGATTTGACTGGTGCCAAAGACCCAGCCGCGCGCCAGATCCCATTACTGCAAAAACTGCTGGCGGGTGTCAGCGTGCCGGTGCAGGTTGGTGGCGGCATTCGTAATGAACAGGACGTTGAAGCGCTGCTGGCGGCGGGTGCCTCGCGCGTGGTGGTCGGTTCAACCGCCGTCAGAGACCCTGCAACGGTGCAAAAATGGTTTAGCCGCTTTGGTGCTGATGCACTGGTGTTAGCGCTGGATGTGCGTATTGATGCGAATGGCACCAAGAATGTCGCCATCAGCGGCTGGCAGGAAAACTCCAACGTTACGCTGGAGCAAGTGGTCGAACAGTATTTACCTTTCGGCCTGAAACATGTGCTTTGTACGGATATTTCCCGCGACGGCACCCTGGCTGGCTCAAATGTTGAACTCTACCGGGAAGTCACCGCGCGTTACCCGCAAGTGGCGTTTCAGGCTTCAGGCGGCATCGGTTCTCTGGATGACATCGCCCAGTTGCGTGACAGCGGTGTGGAAGGCGTGATTGTCGGACGTGCTTTGCTCGACGGAAAATTTAGCGTGACGGAGGCGATTTCATGCTGGCAAAACGGATAATTCCTTGTCTGGACGTTAAAAACGGCCAGGTAGTAAAAGGCGTGCAGTTCCGCAATCACGAGATCATCGGCGACATTGTGCCGCTGGCAAAACGTTACGCCGAAGAAGGCGCAGATGAACTGGTATTTTACGACATTACCGCCTCGTCAGATGGGCGCGTGGTGGATAAAAGCTGGGTGTCACGTGTGGCCGAAGTGATCGACATTCCGTTTTGCGTGGCGGGCGGAATTAAGAGCACAGAGGACGCAGCGCAAATTCTACAATTCGGTGCAGATAAGATTTCCATTAACTCCCCGGCACTGGCCGACCCGACGCTGATAAGCCGTCTGGCCGATCGTTTCGGCGTACAATGCATCGTGGTGGGCATCGATACCTGGCATGACGCGGAGTCAGGCAGTTATCAGGTACATCAGTTCACAGGCGATGAAGCGCGTACCAAGGTCACCACCTGGCAGACGCTGGACTGGGTAAAAGAAGTACAAGAACGTGGCGCCGGTGAAATTGTACTGAATATGATGAACCAGGACGGTGTACGCAACGGCTACGACTTGCAGCAATTACAATTAATGCGGCAAGCCTGCCGGGTGCCGTTAATTGCCTCTGGGGGTGCGGGCACGCCTCAGCACTTCCTCGATGCCTTCCAACTGGCGAATGTTGATGGTGCTCTGGCGGCGTCAGTGTTTCACAAACAAATTATTAATATCGGTGAGCTGAAAAGCTTCTTAGCTGAGAATGGCGTGGAGATCCGCTTGTGAGTGATGTGATGATGAGTGAAGGGCAGACCGCAAAAACCGTTCTGTTGACCGAACAACAGATTAGCCAGCTGGATTGGGCCAAAGTCGATAACCTGATGCCCGTCGTGGTTCAGCATGCAGTCTCTGGCGAAGTGCTGATGATGGGTTATATGAACCAGGAAGCGCTGAGTGTCACCCAGTCTTCAGGGAAAGTGACCTTCTACTCCCGTACCAAACAGCGTTTATGGACCAAAGGCGAAAGCTCAGGTAATTTCCTCAATCTGGTGAGCATTTATCCAGATTGCGATAACGATACCCTGCTGGCACTGGTGAATCCTGTCGGGCCGACCTGTCATAAAGGCAACAACAGCTGTTTCCACCCTGCCGAAACCGATTGGGCGTTTCTCTATCAGTTGGAAGAACTGCTGGCGTCGCGCAAAACCGCCGACCCTGAAAGTTCATATACCGCCAAACTGTATGCCAGCGGTACCAAACGTATAGCGCAGAAAGTGGGTGAAGAAGGTGTGGAAACAGCGCTGGCGGCTACAGTCAACGACCGTTTTGAACTGACCAACGAGGCTTCAGATTTAATGTATCACCTGCTGGTGCTGTTGCAGGATCAGGATTTGAACTTCAGTACCGTGATTGAGAATTTGCGTCAGAGGCATAAGAAGTAGTTTTCCTCTGGAGCAGATAGCAAAAAGGCAGGTTTATTAAATAAACCTGCCTTTATTCTCTTTCAGCAATTACGAATGAAGGGAGTAATTTCTTACAGCGTTACGTCCTAACACCACTACAGCGCCAAGAATAATACCGATCAAAGCGCCCAGTATGAGTATCAGTGGTTTTTTCGGACTGTCACGGCGAAGGGGCAGATTAGGCTTCATCACGTAGCGTATTGAATACGTGGAGTCTGACTTAGATTTTAATGCGCTGATTGCCAAAAGTGCCTGACGTGCACTGTAGTAAGCACGGTCCAAAGGTAATGGGCGTGTCGCTTCATTCTTAATCATAGAAGAAAGCGCATTGCTGCCAAGAACAAAAAGGGTATCATCTGACAGCGTATCAGCCTGCTGCACCACTGTATTTTTGATATTAGACTGTTGTGCAACTATTAATGCCTGATTAATAGCTTGCAGCCGCGTATCATTCTTTTCCTTCGCGACTACCTCTTTAGAGATTAATTCTTCCTTCAGATCGCGGATTTTAGCATCAATACTGATTTGCAAGTCATCGTCGAGCTCGTTGAGTACGCGCTTGTTGATCTGCTGAATATAGGTCGTCAATGTTTTCTGCGCTTCACCTGCAGTTGCAGCGGTAAAGCTTATTTTAAGTGGGACTGGCTGATCTTTAACTGAGGGAGTAATAGTTAACTTTTCAGAAACAGCTTGATTATCTAATTGATCTGATAACGCTGAAATCGCAGCATTAAATCGTCCAAAAAAACGCTGTTGCAAATCAACAACATTTGGAGCATTGGTAGGATTTTGGCTATAGAGGACGTTCATCGCATTATTGTAGTTAGCAATCTGGCCTGAGTCCGGGTAGGTAATAATTGCTTCAGAAGTCCATTTTTCTTTGGCAACAGAAAGATAAATAGTCGCTAATATAGTTGTTAAAATGACAAATGCAATGATGATCCATTTTCCTCGTTTTAGTTGTAAAAGAATATCTATTAAATCGACAGATTCATGTGAGACACTAATATGGCTATGAGCAATATTATTGTTAACTTGATTCATGGGCATCCTAAAGAAAAATTATTCAACACGTTTATTAACGATGTTAACGTTAGCGAGCAATTATAATCACTTATATAAAAATCACCGAAGTGAAAGTAGAGCTTTAATCAGATTATACTGATTCTAATTAAATCTGAATTATTGAAGGTCTAGGAAATTTTTTATATTAATTATAAATTTTAATGAGCAAGAGAAAACGACCCATAAGAAGGGTCGCTTTAATATTAGACATAAATACTTGTTAAATCAATCCAGCCACTCGGTATGGAACACGCCGTCTTTATCGGTGCGTTTGTAAGTATGCGCACCGAAGTAGTCACGCTGTGCCTGGATCAGGTTAGCGGGCAGAACCGCTGAACGGTAGCTGTCGTAGTAGTTGATCGCAGCAGAGAATGTTGGCATCGGGATACCGTTCTGAACGGCATAAGAGACCACATCACGCAGCGCTTGCTGATATTCATCCGCAATATTTTTGAAATACGGCGCCAGCAGCAGGTTAGCGATAGACGCGTTTTCAGCGTAAGCATCGGTAATTTTCTGCAGGAACTGAGCGCGGATGATACAACCAGCACGGAAGATCTTGGCGATTTCGCCGTAATGCAGATCCCAGTTGTTCTCTTCTGATGCTGCTTTCAGCTGTGAGAAGCCCTGTGCGTAAGAAACGATTTTACCCAGATACAGTGCACGGCGGATTTTTTCGATAAATTCCGCTTTGTCACCGTTGAAAGGTTTAACGGTTGGGCCGGTCAACACTTTAGAAGCCGCAACGCGTTGGTCTTTCAGTGATGACAAGTAACGGGCAAACACAGATTCAGTGATCAGGGTCAGGGGTTCACCAAGATCGAGCGAGCTCTGGCTGGTCCATTTACCGGTCCCTTTATTGGCCGCTTCGTCCAAAATCACATCAACTAGGTATTTACCTTCTTCGTCTTTCTTGGTGAAGATATCTTTGGTGATGTCAATTAGGTAGCTATTCAGCTCGCCTTTGTTCCACTCAACGAAGGTGCTTGCCAGCTCTTCGTTGCTCAGACCCAGAGACTGTTTCAACAGGGAATAGGCTTCAGCAATAAGCTGCATATCGCCGTATTCGATACCGTTATGAACCATCTTAACGTAGTGGCCCGCACCATCCGCACCGATGTAAGCCACGCAAGCTTCACCATCTTCAGCACGTGCTGCGATTTGCTCAAGGATTGGAGCAACCAGTGCATACGCTTCTTTCTGACCACCAGGCATGATGGATGGGCCTTTCAGGGCACCCTCTTCACCACCAGAAACGCCGGTACCGATGAAGTTGAACCCCTGCTCTGACAGTTCGCGGTTACGGCGAATAGTGTCTTTATAGTAGGTGTTGCCGCCATCGATAAGAATGTCACCTTTATCCAGGTGCGGAGTCAAAGATGCGATAGTTTTGTCTGTCGCTTCGCCTGCTTTCACCATCAGCAGGATACGGCGTGGTTTTTCCAGCGAGTCAACAAACTCTTCGACGCTGTAGTGCGGAACCAGATTTTTACCCGGGTTTTCAGCGATGACTTCATCAGTCTTGTCGCCAGAACGGTTAAAAATGGAAACGGAATAACCACGGCTTTCGATGTTAAGCGCCAGGTTACGGCCCATTACCGCCATACCGACCACGCCGATCTGTTGTTTGGACATTAGCAACTCCTGTCTGAAATAGTTGAACGCCCAGTTTATGACCTAAACCCCTGTTGTAAGTAGGTTTAAACCCACTGAGCTATACAAATGAACATAAGTATTATACATGAGTTTTCATGAGGCTGAACCTATTGTAGCGTTCACAAAAAGCGCAAAATGAACTTGAATTTTGTCATTTCCTGTACGGATAGGCTTAGAAGCTAGCCTTAAATCATTTCTTGGGAAGATGATTCTCCTGAAGGAACACCTTATGAAGTCATAAGAAATGAAATATGTAAAATTTACTAAGAATATTCATTCACGACCGTAAATCGTTATACCGTCTGGTAAATATTTTGAGTATTTATTTAGCGATTTTTTTATTGAATCTTTATCTATCGTATAAAAATAATCTTCATTATTTTCACTTATTTTTATAGCACCAAATCGTTCATGGAAACGAAAAACGGAAACATTTTCCTTACGTACGCTAAAATGCGCTTGATCAAAACCTAAACCCAGAGCATACGAATAAACAATTAAGGCAGATTCAATTGAAGCATGGACCGGGGCATTGTCCGCAAGTATCCATGAACCCCAGCAAAATGATGATTCCTGTATATCGTATAAGCGAACAGTCCCAATTTTATCACCATTGTAGTCATTAATGATAAAATAGGCTTGTGAGGAATCTTTTGCATAGGCTTCCAACCATTGCTTTTGAGCAATAATATCCGCATTAGTTTTGGATAAAAACCTAGACTTTTGGTCGTCTGTCCGCAGTGAAAGGATAAATTTCGCATCGTTAACAGTTGCATCGGCAAATGAAATCTTGTGTCCCTGGATTAAAGGGGACTTTATTTTATCCATGTTGACGCTCCACATATCTTCTCGACATCAGCTTTCGCTGAATAAATAAGTAATTTATTTTAGATAGAACCAAATTTACGCTTAAAGAAATCGACGACACCCTTTATAGCGTATTTCCCACGAATTATTTTATTATCAAGTAGTAAAAAAATGAGTATGAATTTTGTAGGAAGCTTGATTGCTTGAGATATTTTCCAAGACAATGGTACGTATCCTCTAGTTAACATCAATAATATATTTCTATATTGATAATAATGTCTAATAGGCGACGGGTATTTAATTGATATAAAGTTTGCAGTTCCCTCACCTAAACGATGCATTAGCAGAGCGTTTTCTATTAAATAGATATCAAACCCTAAAGACTGAGCACGCCAACCCCATTCAAAGTCAACACAATCGATAAACAACCGTTCCTCAAGAACACCAATACAAGAAATATGTTTCTCATTAATTAACGTTCCAGAACTAATAAGCTCTCGACATTTATAAATACCGGCACTAATTTCGTCACCAAAATCAGCCAAACTTTTTTCACCGTTATTGAGTGCATTAGCGCAAACAATTGGCATTAATGATGAATAAGAGAAACATGCATTTCTACCCAGAACTAAATTTTCAAGCATAAATTTATCTGGAACACTATCATCATCAAGGAATAAAATATCAGTAGCGCCGAGTTCTAAGGATTTCTGAATACCAAGGTTTTGTGCTGAAGCAATACCGCAATTCCCGTTCATACTTAAATATTTCACCGAAAACATTTCACAGAATTCCGAGATATTCTTTTTTATAACCGTATCAGTAGAATTATCCACAATAATGAACGATACTCCAGATACCATAGAGGTTACAATTTCAGTTAATTTTCCAACGTTAGAATTGTAAGTGACTATTATTGCACTAACTAGCATTTCTATTCACTCCATTATATGCGTTGCATAATGACGCTAAAAACCACATTAATACCAACAGAGCAATTATATCTATAATATACGCAATTCCAACTGATGGATTTAAGATCATAGCTAAGGATCGACAATACAAAGCAGCCGTAATTGCAACAACGACTGCAGGGCTATGGATATATTTCTTCTTAAAGCCGTTAATTTTCCCAATGACAAACCCAACAAAACCACTAAAGAAAGCGCCACCCACGTAACCGAAATATATATATCCTGTTAAATCGAAATGATTAGCAGGCCCGCGCATTATAGGATCATTAGGATACCAATAAAGCCAAATTTGTCTTCCGATGTCAGAATTGGCGAAATCGTAGTTAAACAGGTGAGACATAAACCCATTACCAAAAGTATTAGCAAACATTTGCAATGTTGGATAATCTATTTTAATTAAGTCAAGAATCTTGTTTGTTAATGATAAATAATAAACATCACCGTTAGCCAGAATGCGCAGCACTAAGAGTTCAACGGTCACAGGAAAACCAGGAAGATACTGAGAATTTACGTAACCAAGAGCTACTGAGGTTTTAGATAAAATAAATAACACAAAAGCAAGAAGAAATGTAGCTAGAAATGTAAACATAACAAAATTGGCAATGTTAAATTTTATTTTATTTCTCTCAGCTATGAAACCTGCAACAAAAATCACATATAATTGCTCAAGCAGCGCAAATTTAGCGCCAGAGGCAACAGCACCTAACGCCGAGATAAGTAATGCTCCAATTAAGTATTTTTTACTGCGGGACCTAAGAAAATAAACATATAACCAAGCAGCTATAATAAGCCTCAAGGCATCCATGACTCTAACGACACTACCTAACCCTCTATTCGCTTCAAATCTTGACGTATAAAATACCGCTGTCGATACTTTTGCCAAATAAATACAGAATAAAAGCAAATATAGAAAAATGAAAAACCTTAATAACAAAGTCTCTTGCTTCGAACATGTATACGCCAATCTATAAAACAAACCAACTTTATTATTGCGCACAGATATATAGCTGGTTAGCGAGAACGCGAACAAAAAAATACAACCATAAAGAAAAATAAACAAGAAATACAGATCACTAACCAAGCCGTGCATATATAAAATCAGGACTACAGCGTATGAAGTACCATATGTAAATGTGTAATAAAAATGAAACGGATCAAGAATATAACTTACTGTTTTTTTTGTTAAAAAATATAATAACAAACATAGTAGAAAAGCATAAATTACATATTCTATAGTGTTGGAAAAAAGGAAATCGAAAAACAAATAATCACGCATAATTAAAACTTCCTTTTGACCCATTCATAAATTTGTTGAAATAAATAACATACGAAAACAAAAAATGTCTTATCCTTAAGTATTTCAAATGTTATATTTTTCAATACAAGGATATCTTTATTCCTCAGGGCTATCAAGAAATAAAACGCATACTGCCTAGCTAACGTCTGTCTTAAAATTGCGGAAGGGACTAATTTAACAAAGGTTTGTTTGAGCATCGCAAGCTGTTTGGCAGTGTTTTTATAAGAATTAGTATTATGCTGTCGATATTTAGCGATTACATACTGAGGACTATAGACAATTTCTTTTTCTTCTACAGAATATTTATATAAAAGCTTAACAAACATAGGGTAATCGTCCCAGATTAAATTTTCGTCCCATCCACCAATACCAAGTAATGCTTGCCGTTTAAAAATGACACTTTGCAATAAAAGTGGCTTAGGAAAATCCAGGAAAATCCTCTTTCTAACTTCTTTATCATTTAAGGAAAAAAAATCATCATGATTGGTTAAATAACATTTTTTAAAGCAAGTTATATTTGCGTAATAAACCCATGCATTGCCAATTATCATTTTGGCTTTTGCATTTTTAATAAATTTTTCATACATAATTTTAAAGTCGATGGGACATATTAAATCATCTGAAGCGATAAAGTATATATCTTCACCTGCTGCACTTTTTAGCCCTAAGTTCAGTGATTTTACTAACCCACTATTTTCTTTTTCTATCAAATGAATTTTTTCAGTAGATTTACATGACGTTATAAAGTCGTTAATGAGCATCACGGAGTTATCAGTGGAACCGTCATCAATGATGATAATTTCTTTATTAAGTTCTAAAGCACATGCCGAACGCAAAGTTTCAATTATATAATCACTATGATTATATGAAAGAACTATAATAGAGATCATCTCGCCACCTAACAAACATTTTTATTTTGAGAATCGACCGACATTAATAAATACAAACAAAAAATACAATGTATAATTAATAAGGTACGCATAATTAGCTCCATGAATACCGTAGCTTATAACAAATAGATAAGTGAGCAGCACCCATGTAAGAGAAAATACAATTTCTGTAGAAATAAACCACTTAGTCGCTTTTCGCGATATCATTGGATACGCAAATAACCAGCTGGCTATTTTCACAACATCACCAATAAGTTGTATTAAAAATAGATCTCTCGCAGGACGAAATTCTTCGGTAAAAAGAATCGTAATAGCAAGATCTCGAAAAAAATACACCCATAATGCCAAGAGGAATACTATTGGGACTATTATCCTTGAAGTATTGTAGATTTCCACCTTAATCAAGTTACTTGAATTTAACTGTGATAACCGTGGTAGATAGTAAGCACCGAGAGCCATAGTAATAACTCCTAGATAAACCTCAGAAATTTTCCAAACTGCTTGCCACTCACCAGTTTGCGTCCAACCAACCTTCTCTATTAATATATTCCTTATTACTATCATTGCTACTGGTGAACATACCGCACTAGTAATAGCCATTACCATATAAGAAACGATATCTTTTTTGGCGGCTTTGCTGGTCTTACCCCATAAAAACACCGATCTCAACCATGGCTGGTTGAGATTAATAACTACTGCAACTATAGCAATAATAGCATATTGGATTGATAAAGCTAAAAGTGCTCCTTTTAAACCTCCATATATGATCATACCGATTACGATAATACCAGAGATTACAGCAGACACCATACCTGTAATTATATATCTTTGATAATGCTGAAGGCCATTAATAACCGATATTATGAAAGTACCAAAAGCGGTTAACGGTAATGAGATAACAGTAGAGACAACAACCCAACTAAGAGACTTATCGTGAAAAACCAATTCCGCTATATTTTCCGAAAAAATATATCCCATGGGAATAATCAAAACCGATAGAAAAAAAACCCATTGCAAAGAAGCCCGCCACCATGGAGAGCTGTCAATATATTCTTTATTTGCATTTTCAGCAGTAAATCGTACAACGCTATTACCAGTTGGTGCGTTGATAATCCCATTAAATCCATTGACCAAGCTCTGAACTTGCCCAAGCATAGCCATACCAGTTGGGCCTGCATATATTGCGACGATTTTTGCTATTACAAACCCCATAGCCATTTTAATTAATGTTAGTAAACCAGTCATGGCTGTGACTTTTAATAACCTTCTCATACATTATAGTCGTTTAGTACTTTAATTACCTTTTCAATATCTTTTTCACTCATAGTCGGATCCAATGGAATAGATAAGACATGCCGGTGAATATGTTCAGTTACTGGAAGTGATATATTATTCCATTCCGCATAGGCCTGTTGTTTATGAGGTGGTATTGGATAATGAATTAATGATTGTATTTCATTCATTGCTAACCATTTTTGTAAACCTTCCCGATCCTCACATTTAATAACAAATAAGTGCCATACATGCGCTGTGGTAAAGTTAATTATGGGTAGTGTAATGAATTTATTATTAATTTCCTTTAAATATCTTTTAGCGATTTCTTGACGGCAATGAGTTTCATTTTCGAGGTATTTTAACTTAACATTAAGCATTGCTGCCTGAATTTCATCTAAACGACTATTAATTCCTGCAAAAATATTCTCATATTTCTTATGCGAACCATAGTTTCGTAGCGCTTTAAGAATTCTAGCCAATTCGTCATCATTCGTTGTTATTGCGCCAGCATCACCTAATGCACCAAGATTTTTTCCAGGATAAAAACTGAAGCCCGCAGCATGGCCCCAAGAGCCAGCCATTTTACCATCAATATGTGCCCCGTGTGATTGTGCACAATCCTCTAGAACGAGTAAGTTATTCTTCTCGGCAATTTCCATAATTTCAGACATGGGAGACAACTGACCGTATAAATGAACAGGTAATATAACTTTCGTTTTCTTTGTAAGAGCATCTAGAATATTTTCTGCAGTAAGGTTGAATGTACTAGGATCAGGTTCAACTAATACTGGAGTTAAGTTATTTGTGGTGATTGCTAAAATAGAGGCAATATAAGTGTTAGCTTGAACAATTACCTCATCTCCATCATGAAGCTTTCCCTGTTCCTTCCAAGCCCGCAAAACTAATGTTAATGCATCTAAACCATTAGCAACACCAATAGAATGCTTGGTTCCACAGTAACTAGCGAAAGAACGCTCAAAGTCATTCAACTCCGAACCCATAATATACCAGCCAGAATCGATTACTCGGGAACATGCTAGTTTTAATTCTTCTTGGTACTGCGCATTAATGGCCTTTAAATTTAAAAAATTAATCATATTTACCTCTTATTCATCAATTGATGATTAGGAAATTTTCCATTTAACATACAATAGATTAATTAGGAAATCCCTTGAAAGGGTAATTCTAACTAGTATCTAATGTAGATGGAGTTATGCTAAAAAGTAATCATTTGGACTTAAGGATGAATTTAATTAAAGAAAATAAAATAAAATAAATAAACTTACAATTTAATTTACTCACATTGAATAAGAAAATCATCATAGTCGCGGATATAATCAGCTTCATCATAATGCTGATCAGCCAACATCATCAAAACACAATCTTCCGAAAAATCAAACATTTCATGCCACATGAAGGATTCTATCAATAAGCCTTGTGCTGGGTTATCGAGTACGACTTCCACTCGTTCCCTTCCATCATCTAACAGAAAACGACATGAACCGCGAACGACAATTGCAACTTGTTTCAAACATTTATGCGCATGAAAACCACGTCGAACGCTTTTTATAGTCTTGAATAAGTAATAGACTCTTTTAATTTCAAACGGAATATTTTTTCCATCTTCAAGCGCAACAAGTGCCCCTCTGTCATCACCATGGGTTTGAAGTGGTATCATTTGGATGTTCATATGCTTTTCCTGAAATTAAATATTTCATTGAGTTTCTTCGATTCTTTATCTTTTTTAGATAAGAGCACATCAGTTAACGGCCACGGTACACCTATATCCGTATCGTCCCATTTAATCCCACATTCATGTTTAGGGCTATAATATTCAGTAGTTTTGTATAAAACCTCTGCAGCATCGGACATTGTCAGAAACCCATGGGCGAAACCTTCGGGTATCCATAGTTGTTTTTTATTTTCAGCAGTCAATTCCACACAAACCCATTTTCCAAAATCAATAGATTCAGGCCGTATATCGACAGCCACATCGAAAATAGACCCGGCGATACATCTAATTAGTTTACCTTGAGAGTATGGAGCCCATTGAAAATGCAGACCGCGCAGCACACCTTTACATGATTTTGAATGGTTATCTTGTACGAATGATACTTTCTTACCAATAGCATCCTCAAAAATTTGTTCGTTAAAGCTTTCTAAAAAAAAACCTCTTTCATCTCCGAATACTTTTGGCTCAAATATAATCACATCACGAATATTTGTTTTGATAAAATTCATATAATCTCACAAGAAATTTAGCCGAAAAATTTACTATGTTCGAGTTTTATTTACACTGACTTAACACTTCTGCAACGTACAATCTACAAAAATATTTGTAATAATAAAAGCTAAGAACTACTTCTTGCTTTTTTATAAAGGTAACTAAGCACACTAATAGGTAACAAGCGAGGTAAACTGCGAATAACGAAAACATAGCAAGCTGGAATAAATGACTGTAATTGCAAGCTATACTTCAACTGCGCCAAGTAATACTCACTTTTTATATATAAAAATCCCTTACGCCTGGCAATCATATCTTCTCCAGCTCTTACCATGACAAGATAACTCGATAAGTTTGCAACTTGATTTTTATTGGCCAACACACGTAACCAAAGGTTATAGTCCTCCATTAAAAAGTGGTGATGATATCCTCCAGCACTAATTATCAAACTTTTCCTAAACATTACTGTCATGTGATTGAAAGGGTTTTTTAATTTCGCGAAAGAAATTATACTTTCATTAGTAATTGGTACCTTTCTTGATGAAGTTATGTTAGATACATCAGTCTCAAATTCGTAAATGTCACCCCCTAATATAGCTGTTAGAGGGTTTTCAAGCATATATGTCATTTGTTGTTCAAAGCGATGTTCCAGGCAGATATCATCTGTATCCATTCTGGCAACAAGTTCGTAGCTACAATGTTTAAGACCTTCATTTAATGCAGAACCTAACCCGACATTCTCTTTTAACCGTATTATTTTTATTGGTAATTTATCAGCCCAATCATTCACTACTTGTTCAAGTTCTTCAGTGAGTGGTCCATCATAGACGCAAACAACTTCAGGTATAGCTACAGTCTGCCTATATAGACTTGAAAAGCATTCGTTGAGGTATAATGGAGATTCTTTATGATATAGGGACATCAGAACGCTAAACTTCATTTCTATTACATTCCATTTTTTGATTGCTCATTAATATCAAATACCCCCTGACTAATACTGTTCCTTCTTAGAAGTTTGAATTTACGTTATCTTTAGAATGAATAATATTTTTAATGCCCCTTAATCATCTTCAATAAATATTTACCGTAATCATTTTTTATTAATGGCGCAGCCAATTTTTTGACCTGTTCCACATCAATAAAACCTTTACGGAAGGCGATTTCTTCCGGGCAAGAAACTTTCAAGCCCTGACGTAGTTCGATAGTTTGGATAAAGTTACTGGCCTCAATCAGGCTCTGATGTGTGCCAGTATCTAACCATGCGTAACCACGTCCCATCATCGCGACTGAAAGGCGTCCCTCTTCTAGATATAATCTGTTGATATCGGTGATTTCATATTCGCCACGCTCGGAAGGTTTCAATCCTTTGGCCATTTTGACAACACTGTTATCATAGAAATAAAGGCCAGTGACCGCATAATTACTTTTCGGTTCTAATGGTTTTTCTTCCAAAGAAATGGCTTTGCCTTCTTTATCAAATTCTACGACACCATAACGTTCTGGATCCTGAACATGATATGCAAAAACAGTAGCACCTGACTCTTTCGCTACGGCATTTTCAAGCTGTTTCTGAAGATCATGACCGTAGAAAATATTATCCCCTAAAACAAGAGCACAGTCGTCGTCGCCGATAAACTCTTCTCCGATCACAAAAGCCTGAGCCAGGCCATCCGGGCTTTCTTGTACTTTATATTGCAGGTTCAAACCCCACTGGCTACCATCACCCAGCAGTTGTTCAAAACGCGGCGTATCTTGGGGAGTACTTATGATCAAGATATCGCGAATGCCAGCCAGCATTAGCGTGCTAATCGGATAATAAATCATCGGCTTATCGTAGATAGGTAACAGTTGTTTGCTCACTACCATCGTGACTGGATACAAACGTGTGCCAGAACCGCCAGCGAGGATAATGCCTTTACGAGTAGTCATATTAAGTTCTCAATTTTTGATGCTGCCTTTTACGGGCAATAACTATTTATTTATAGATCAGCGGTTATTACAGACCAGATGGTGTGAATAGCTCGGAAAGTATTCGTTTCACACCTACGTCCCAGCATGGCAATGTTAAGCCAAAGGTCTGCTGAAATTTATTGTTATCAAGTCGTGAATTATGTGGACGACGAGCAGGCGTAGGATATGCGCTCGTTGGAACAGGGTAAATCTGCTTTAATGCAAGTTCATAACCCGCATTTTGCGCTTCGGTGAAGACCACATTGGCGTAATCAAACCATGTGGTAATACCTGAGGCGACCAGATGATACAGACCTGAGACTTCAGGCTTACGCAGGGCAATCATTATTGCGTGAGCTGTGCAATCAGCAAGCAGTTCCGCACCTGTTGGTGCGCCAAACTGGTCATTGATGACAGAAAGTTCCTCACGATCTTTCGCAAGACGCAGCATGGTTTTCGCAAAGTTGTTGCCTTTACCGGCATACACCCAGCTTGTACGGAAAATTAGATGCTTTGGGCAATTCTGCTGGACCGCAATTTCACCAGCGAGCTTTGTTTCCCCATAAGTGTTGAGCGGACCGGTTGCATCATCCTCTCGCCATGGTTTTTCACCATCTCCAGGAAAAACGTAATCTGTAGAATAATGAACTAGCCACGCACCTATTGAAGCAGCCTCTTTAGCAATAGCTTCAACACTTGTTGCGTTCAATAGCTGTGCAAAATCACACTCGGATTCAGCTTTATCAACAGCGGTGTGCGCTGCTGCGTTGACGATAACATCAGGTTTTATGCGACGAACCGTTTCAGCGATCCCTTCAGGGTTGCTGAAATCTCCACAATAGTTTGTTGAATGAACGTCCAGAGCAATCATATTGCCTAGGGGTGCCAACGCTCGCTGTAATTCCCAACCGACCTGCCCTGTTTTACCAAACAGAAGAATATTCATTATTTACGTTCTCCATAATTCTGCTCGACCCAGGATTTATAGGCACCACTTTTAACATTATCAACCCACGTCTGGTTATCTAAATACCATTGAACGGTTTTCCGAATACCGCTTTCAAACGTTTCCAGCGGTTTCCAGTTAAGTTCATGACTAATTTTTTCAGCGTCGATAGCATAACGTCGGTCATGTCCTGGCCGATCGGCATAGGTGACCTGCTCACTATAGGATTGGGCTTTGGGTACCATTTCATCCAACAGTTCACAAATAGTCAGCACCACATCAAGGTTTTTCTTCTCATTATGTCCACCAATATTATATGTCTCACCAATTTCGCCTTGCGTAAGCACTTTATAAAGCGCACGGGCATGATCTTCGACATATAACCAGTCACGGATTTGATCGCCTTTACCGTAAATTGGAAGATTTTTACCTTCTAGTGCATTAAGGATCACCAGTGGTATCAGTTTTTCAGGGAAATGATACGGACCATAATTATTTGAACAGTTTGTTACGATACATGGGAGACCATAGGTACGCTGCCAGGCACGAACAAGGTGGTCACTAGAGGCCTTCGAAGCAGAATAAGGGCTGCTTGGCGCATACGGGTTTGTTTCTGTAAAGAGCGGCAGTGCCTCCTCATTACTCCATTCATCAGGATGAGGTAAATCACCATAAACCTCATCAGTAGATATGTGATGGAAACGGAATGCGCCTTTACGTGTATCATCAAGCCCTGACCAATAGCCCCTAGCGGCTTCGAGCAATGTACAAGTTCCAACAATATTCGTGCCGATAAATTCGGCAGGACCGGTGATTGAACGGTCGACATGGCTCTCCGCGGCCAAATGCATTACTGCATCGGGTTGGTGCTGGATAAAAATCTGTTCCAGTGCGCTCTTGTCGCAAATATCTGCCTGTTCAAACGCATAACGATCACTGTCAGAAACACTAACTAATGACTCAAGGTTACCAGCATAGGTCAATTTATCTACGTTAATAACCTCATCTTTAGTATCATTGATAATATGACGAACTACTGCTGAACCAATAAAACCGGCACCACCGGTAACAAGAATTTTCATCTCAACAATCTCTCTTTGAATTCACAAACTCACGCTTAAACCGTCATTTAATTCATATTAAATGCAAAGACGTTATATATAGTCATTCGTTTTGGGACTTAACCCACATAACATCACATATACTATCGGTGGGCATGAAGCCAGCAGGAGCTTTAAGTAACAACTCACGTATACGGTTTTGGTCGAAATGGCTGCAGGCAATATTCAACTCGCTGATTAATTCAGTGAGTTCTTCCCATGGCATCATGACTTCATTCGCAGTCATGATACGCGGGTGCTGCGTATTCATAACATTTTCTCCAATGAGTAACTCTTCAAAAAGTTTCTCACCTGGCCGCAGACCGGTCGTTTTAATCTCTATATCCCCAGCAGGATTTTGAGCGTCACGCAGCTTAAGCCCACTTAGCGTGACCATTCGATGGGCCAAATCGATAATTTTTACAGGTTCGCCCATGTCCAGTACGAATACATCCCCCCCATGCCCCATCGCCCCTGCCTGAATAACTAATTGAGCAGCTTCAGGAATGGTCATAAAGTAGCGAATTATATCAGGGTGCGTGAGTGTTATCGGTCCACCGGCTGCGATCTGTTTCTCAAAAAGTGGTACAACGGAACCCGATGAACCGAGAACATTACCAAAACGCACCATGCTAAAACATGTGGTATTTTGAGAAGATGCCAGCCCCTGGAGCACTAATTCTGCAATTCGCTTAGTCGCGCCCATAGTATTTGTTGGACGTACTGCTTTATCAGTTGAAATCAATACAAACTTTGTAACCTGACATGCAATTGCTGCCCGTGCACACGCCAGAGTACCGAACACATTATTGCGTACACCATCTGTAACATTATATTCAACCAGCGGCACATGCTTATACGCAGCTGCATGATAAATCGTTACTATTTTAAAGGTCTTTAATATGCGTTCTACATGATCCTGTTCTTGCACATTGCCCAAAATAGGATAGAGCTCTGTCGGCAAGCTGTGTGTACCGATTATACCGGCTAACTCACGCTCGATGGCATAAAGTGAATATTCAGACATTTCATAGAGCACCAATATTTTCGGCGCGTTGCGTAAAATCTGGCGACATAATTCAGAACCAATGGATCCCCCTGCCCCCGTCACCATTACGGATTTATCACGAATATTCCTTGCAATAAGCTCTGGAACAGCATCGACCGGATCCCGGCCCAACAGATCGGTGATGGAGACTTTACGAAGTGTATCAATACTGACTTTACCCTCCACCAAATCAACCATGCCAGGGATAGATAGCACCTCACATGGCAAACCTTCCAGTTGCTTGATAACTTCACTTTTACGCGAACGACTGGCGCTTGGCATCGCGAGAAGAATTTTCTTAACATCATACTTATCTACCAGCCAGGCGAGTTTTTTGGGCGAGTAGACCGCCACACCATGCATTACAGTTCCTTGCAAACGGGGATTGTCATCCACAAATGCCACGGGATAATATTCAGATGCCTGACTCAATGCGGGCAATAATTGTCGCCCCGAAGCACCTGCTCCGTAGATAATAATCTTCGTACCCATTTTCAGGCCGCGATTAATTATCATACGCAAAGCAAGTCGGGTGCCAGCAATCATCAAAAGGCCAAAAGAGAAATATATAATTGGCACCGTACGTGGTAGATATAAATTGGCATAAAAAGCTGCAATAATGAGCAGTAACGATGAAGCAACCATGCCGAAAGCCACAGCAACTAATATTTTTGCAGTTATATATCGAATAACGGCACGATAGAGCCCCAGTTTTACGAAAAAACCAAGCGTTACGATAATAACTGAAAGGATCAAAATCCAGTGCGGTAAGCTTGCAACTGGTGTCATTGAATCAATGCGTACCCAAAAAGCGAACCAGAAAGCACATAGCAATAACACGACATCAATTGCCAGAGTGATAATTCTTTTCACCGGCCTGGGTAAAGAGAGCAAATACTTAAGCATAATTTCAACCGAGTAGATTATCAGAGCATCAAGCTCTGGTTTTCAAAACTGTTCCGGGAGCACACACAGAAAAGGGTTCAGCGTAAGCCATGTACCCTCCGCATGAACCAGCCTGTACAAAAGCACTTTTCCCAATATAGGCACTTCCGGCCAGATGTACGCCTACGCCAAGGTGAGAAAAGTCTTCAAGTGTGCCGTTATGATCGATCGCCGAAACACAATTAATAATGACGCCTTGCCCAATATGAGCATCTGCACCTATGACTACGCCAGCGAAAACGATAGTGCCTGCACCGACTATAACTGAAGGACTGACAATAGCTTTAGGATGTATTAAGGTTGCTAATTTTAGCCCTAAGTTCGCAGCCTGGCATTGCAGTTGCTCTCTGATTTTATTGTTGCCAATACCGATAACAGCGTAAGTATAATGCGGCGCAAACTCTTCCAACTGGTCAATACGGCCAATTATATTGGTACGTTCGACACCACCGAGTTTCCAGCTATCATCAAGGTACGCAATATGCGAAAAACTGCCGGAAAGTGAAGCCAACTCATGAACCGAACGCCCATGCCCACCGGCCCCTAGGATCAACAGTGAATCTGTCATAATTACAAATTAGCCTTATCTTTCACTCCTGCACCGCAGAAGAAAGCGAGTACAAGAAGCGGCAACCATGCTATGAACACGCCAACTACACCGGTTACAACACCGTTAGCAATGAGTAGCGACAAAGGAGTCAGCCACACAATGTTGATAAACAACGCGCCTAACGTGACAGGCTTGTGGCTGCCATACTTACGTGCCAGAATTTGATATGTATGACTAGCGTGCGCTTCATACACCTTCTTACCGGCTATAAGACGCCGCAATAACGTCACCGTAGCATCAACAATAAATATGCCCAACAAGCATATTTCAGCCATGAATAAAACACTTTTTAACGTCGCGACGTGCAACACAATGAGACCGACAATAATACCGAGGAAACCGCTGCCCGCATCACCCATGAAGATCTTAGCTTTAGGGAAGTTCCAGAAAATGAATCCCAATGCTGCACAACCTAATAGCACCAGAATAGCAAACTGACTTGTTTCGATAGCGCCAGGCACCGTGTAAATAAGCAGTACACATGAGCCAAATGAAAACGTGATAGCTTCTATACTTGCCAGACCATTAATTCCGTCCATAAAGTTATAAAGGTTTAACATCCACGCCAAATAGATCAAACCAAATAGCATGCCGGCCCACCCTGCCGAAAATTCATAACCAAAAAGCTCAATAATCGGAAACTGCCCTAAAAAATATAGCCCTGCTGCTCCAGCCAGGAAATGCATTAGCAAACGCCATCTGGCAGCAATATGCCCATGGTCATCGAGAAATCCAACGATAGCAGTAACACTACCCGCAATAGACAGAGAAAATAACTGAAAAGTTGATATAAAACCCAGCATAGATAAAGCAAACAGCCCAATGAGAAAACTCACCACAATGGCAATCCCACCACCACGTGGCGTGGGCACTGAATGCGAACTACGTTGATTAGGAACGTCAATCACATTATTTTTCAAAGCATAAACACGCAAGCACCAAGTCAAAATAAAAGAAATAATAAAAATAACCACAGCAATGCTTACATTCAGCATTATTTAATTTCCTTAGAAAAATATGCAGCCGTTTTTTTCATAGTATCAAAAATAGTTACCGGCGGCTGCCAGTTCAATAACTTCATCGCTTTGCTTGCATCAATTTCGAGTGAGCCATAGAGTTGATCATACAAGTTTTTCCTGCCCATTAACCTCAAAACAATACCTAATAAAGATGAAGGGAACCAGATAACCCGTGCTGGTTTTTTCATGCCTAAGGAAAAAGCACGAATGATCTCTTCAGTACTGGGCGTGATTTTATCAGCCAGTAGGAATAGCTCATTTTTGGAGTGAGGGTTCTCGATACAAGCCGTAATAAAACTCACAACATTATCGAGTGATACCATCCCTCTTTTGTTTTTTACACCTTTAAAAGGTAAAGGTAGCCCGCTTGCAACAATCTTCAGTAAGCGGCGGATATTTCCCGGTGCGTTTTCTCCACAAATCAGTGCTGGACGAATCACCGTTATAGCCATCTCGCTATTAGCAAACTGTGTTTTTAATGCCTTTTCAGCTTCTAGTTTCGAGATAGCATAATCTGAAGTCGGTTTGGGTTCAGACTGCTCGGTAAAAGGAGTGCCGTGAGTTTCATTACCATTGACACCGATAGAGCTGATAAAAATAAAGTGCTTAACACCCGCGATTCGCGCATCTCGCGCAAGTTTTAGTGTGGCATCACAGTTGATAAGGCGAAATTCGGCTAATTTATCTTTTGCCTTATCATCGATGATATGTGCGCGCCCAGCAGTATGAACAACTATTTCACAACCCTTCAACGCATCTGACCAGTCGGTCTTATCAGAAATCCCCCCCATATTAACCAGGGTCAGTGGGTTACCGGATGCTCGACGCGAAGTCCCTACTACGATATGATTTTTTTCTTCAAGCTTTGCGACTAGTTTACTACCGACAAAACCTGTTGCGCCCGTTACCAGAATTTTCACCGCGTATCCTTATTAAAAGGTAAAACGTGATAATGATTGTGCATAACCATCACGTTCTATAACGCAACACCATGTTATGTTTTCATCACACTAAAATTATAATTTTTTAATTAGCCATTCGTTGTTAAGTACCGAAAAAATTTTCATAAAAAGTAAAATTGATATTGTTGAGTAATATTTTATGTGCTAATAAAAACAATAAATTGTAAAAGACTAAGACGATTTTTCAACTTTTAATGAGGGGTTGCTGAATATAAATATAATTGTTATTTAATAAAATACATTGAACACTACAATTTGGGCGATGAGAAAAGGGTGCGTTTGTTGTGGGACAAGGCAACGATATAAAAAAGGCACGCTACCGCCCTTGGCTTACAAGCTACCAATATGCTTTACTACCATTATCTGATTGAATTTAAACAGATTATCTACCTAAGGACTCGACCATATTAATCTGTTATTGTCAGTTGGTAGCGCATCCGCAGTGTACCCTTACCTGTGCCCATGACAAGATTCAACTATCTAAAGTATCTATAGATAACTTATTTAGCCAGTCCTATACCGTAGAGGTTCAGACTGGAAATCTGTCACTATATTTAACGAACGAAAAAGCACCATCAGCATGGTGCTCTTGAGTTTCAAAAAATGATACGTTATTTAGCGACAAACTCTTTCAACCAAGTCTCAAACGCTGCTCCCTGCGTAGGATGACGAACACCATACTCAACGAACGCCTTCATGTAGCCTAATTTATCGCCACAATCGTGCGAGCGGCCTGTCATCGTGAAGGCTTCGACGGTTTTCTTCTTCATCAACAATGCAATAGCATCTGTCAGTTGAATTTCGTTACCCGCACCGTAAGGGGTTATCGCCAACAGTGGCCAGATATCTTCGGAGAAGACATAGCGCCCTACTACTGCCAGATTTGATGGCGCATCTTTCTGCTCAGGTTTTTCAACGATTGCGGTCATTGGCGTACTTTTGCCCGGCTCACCTTCAACACCATTACAGTCAACTACGCCATATTTAGATACGTCTTCTTCAGGCACTTCTTCAACCATAACCTGGCTGTTGCCAGTTTCTTTGAAGCGGGCCAGCATGGCAGCGAGATTATCCTTGCGAAGATCGCTGGTGGAATCATCCATCAGGACGTCCGGCAAGATAACAACAAAAGGTGCATTGCCGATCAGCGGTTTAGCGCAGAGTACGGCATGGCCCAGACCTTTGGACTGGCCCTGACGCACGTTCATGATCGTCACGCCTTTCGGGCAGATTGACTGGACTTCTTCCAGCAACTGGCGCTTAACGCGGGATTCCAGCATGCTTTCAAGTTCGAATGATGTATCGAAGTGGTTTTCAATCGCATTTTTGGAGGAGTGAGTCACCAGGATGATTTCTTTGATACCGGCTGCAGCACATTCGTTAACGATGTACTGAATCAATGGCTTATCAACGATAGGCAACATTTCTTTAGGAATCGCTTTCGTCGCAGGCAACATACGGGTGCCAAGACCGGCAACAGGGATAACAGCTTTTAACATTGTAAAGGATACTCCTTGAAACCAATAGTTCGAAAATTCAGCCAGTTATAGTATCGAAAATGCCAGGTAGCTCACTGTACTGAAGTTGTTTAAACAATTTCTTTTTCAGCGCTAATTACTCTTCTTCCAGTATAGACCTTTAGGCCCATATGGTAGAGCGAGTAGCGCGTCTAGCCAAGTATCTTTAACCCCACACTGGGTAATACGATACCAGCAAGCACACATAAACGTTAAGCTAAAGACTTAAAATTAAGAATGTTTCCCGCTTTCGTGGTTTTTATAATCAAGATTTGTTGCTTTCTGAGCCATTTTTAAGAAAGCCGCGTTTCGGGCTATAATCCCTCAGAGACTCTCTACCCTCAACCGGCTAGGCGGCTGATTTAAATTTGAATTTTCATCCGCTGGCGACCATTATTTACGTTGCGACAACTGTCGTACAACTCAAGGTGAAATAGGTAATATGGAATGGATCGCCGATCCGTCAATTTGGGCCGGGCTGGCTACCCTGGTAATTTTGGAAATTGTTCTGGGTATCGACAATCTGATTTTTATCGCCATTCTTGCTGAGAAACTTCCGCGTCATCAGCGAGACAAAGCCAGAGTGACCGGCCTGCTTCTCGCCCTGGTTATGCGCTTAGTCCTGCTGGCCTGTATCTCCTGGCTCTCAACATTGACCCGTCCTCTGGTCACCCTTTTCAGTCAACCTTTCAGCGCCCGCGACATCATCATGTTGATCGGGGGGATTTTCCTGTTGTTCAAAGCCACCATGGAGCTGAACGAGAGGCTCGAAGGTAAAGATGAAGAACAGCGTAATCAGCACTCCGGCGCTAAGTTCTGGCCGGTTGTGGCGCAAATTGTCGTTTTGGATGCCGTCTTCTCACTCGACTCGGTGATCACCGCCGTCGGCATGGTTGAACACCTGGCGGTCATGATGGCCGCTGTCTGTATTGCTATCGCGCTGATGCTACTGGCCAGCCGCCCATTGACAAGGTTTGTGAATGAGCACCCGACTATTGTCATTCTCTGCCTGAGTTTCCTGCTGATGATTGGGTTCAGTTTGGTCGCTGAGGGCTTCGGCTACAACATTCCGAAAGGCTATCTCTACGCAGCCATTGGCTTCTCCGTGATTATTGAAGCGCTTAACCAACTGGCACACTTTAATCGCCGGCGCTTTCTCTCTTCCCGTCGCTCATTGCGTGAAAGAACAGCAGAAACAGTTCTGCGCGTATTGAGAGGTAAACATGAAGAGGCAGAGATGGACCCTCACTCATCTGGCTTGATTGCCGACAGCGAGGGAGAGGCGATTTTTAACCAGCAAGAGCGCAACATGATTGAACGTGTTCTTGGTCTCGCTCAGCGGACGGTCAGCAGTATTATGACCTCGCGCCATGACGTTGATAATTTGGAGTTAAATGACCCGCCAGAGGTGCTAGTGCAGCAAATTGCTAATAATCAGCACACGCGTATTTTGGTGACGGAAGACAGCTCGACCGATGAACCGCTGGGTGTGGTGCATGTCGTTGACCTGCTTAAGCAGCAGTTGCTGCAAAATGAACTCGACCTTAAGGCCCTGATTCGCCAACCGTTAATTTTCCCTGAGCAGCTCTCGCTACTCAAAGCACTAGAACAGTTCCGCCAGGCCAAAACTCACTTTGCTTTTGTTGTCGACGAATTTGGTTCAGTCGAAGGCATTGTGACACTGACAGACGTGATGGAGACCATCGCAGGAAATCTCCCGGAAACCGATGAAACACCCGATGCGCGTCACGATATTCAACAGTTGGAAGATGGCAGTTGGATAGCCAATGGGTATATGCCTCTGGAGGATTTAGTGATGTATCTGCCATTACCGATAGAGGAAAAACGTGAATATCATACGCTGGCGGGTCTGCTGATGGAGTACGCGCAGAACATCCCTCAGGTCGGTGCCCGGTTACATATTGATAATTATCTGTTTGAACCTTTAGAAGTCAGTAGCCATCGCATTTTGAAAGTGAAAATCACACCACTGTCACCACAGGCAAATGAAAACTATGAGATTTGATGCCCTCTCAGCCAGCCTAAAGCCGTGATAAAAAACGGGGCCTCAGTCACTGACCAGGCCCCGTTTTTTATGCAGCAAGTAACAGCACTCGCGAACCGCTATCTACTGATCAATGATTTGAGATCTTTACCTTCTTTGTTGCCTTTGTTCTTGTCGACCCAATTTTGAATGGCGCTTTTGGCTTCGTTTTGCAACTGGCTTCGCAGCACCTGGTCGACTTGCAACTGATAATTTAACTGTGTCCAGGGACCATAGACCCGCAGCGGAATATCGGTGTTTTGCAGACGTGAAATCAAACCGCTATTTCCTGTCCAGCCACCTGTCACGCGCACGTTCAAATTCATATCACACTGGCTGTCAGGGAAGTTCACGCTGCCCTCGCCTTTGGCGGCGAGCATTTCGGAGTCAGCGGTGAGGTTAGAGAGCTGTAACGTCCCCTCGGCCAGTTCCCCCTGCGCCTGCAATGTCTTGACAGCAGTGTAGTGCTCATAACGTTCAAGCCCCTGCACGCTGTTGTTATTACGCGTTATGGCCTGTTGGACAAGCTGCTGAATATTCATTCCATTCAGACGGGCATTTTCCATCGACAACTGTGCACTGCCACGCCAGTTTTCGCTGAAATCTGCCGTAGAGACTCCCAACCCCGACACGGCCCCCTCCATCGAGAAACTGCCGGAAAGCACTTGAGGCAAATTGTATGCAATCAACAGCTGGCTAAGCTCAATATTATGAACCACTGGCTTAAGGCTGATTAACACCGGAGTCTGCGTGGCGTCCAGGGAACCTGGAAGTGAGAAGTCACCAGGTGCCATCTTACCGCTGAGCGTTTTCAGGCTGACCTTGCCCAGATGATTTTCAGCCAGCAAGTTGAATTCCTGGATTTTCAAACCACGGTAAGTCAGATCAGCGACTTTAAGGTCCAGATTGGCATTGAAGCTGGTGAGTATGCTGAAATCATTGGTCTCCTTGCTAATATCACGAGCAATCACCGGTGCAGAAGTGACAGCCTGAGAAGCCTGAGTGGACTGATCCGGCGTTTTCGCCTGCCAGCCAGACAGTGCATCGAGATCCAATTTCTCGGCATTCAGGTTGATCTGGTAGTCCGACGTGCCTGAAAGCGTGGCCGCCGCCGTGCCGCTGAGTTGGTTATCATTGGCGGTTAATGCCAACTGGCTTAATACCAGGCGCTGGCTGTCATTCTGGTAACTGGCCTGCATTGTGCCGCCGCCCTGAATGCCGTTGGCCGGGATATCGGCACCATTCAACTGATAGTTGAATTTGCTGACATTGGCGGAAAACTGTTCGGGAAATTTCTGCATGTCCAGATCGGCAGCAAGCGAAAATGCGAGGTCGCGTTGATTACGGTTAATCCGGCTGGAAAGTTCCAGCGTCGCCTGATGGTGGGCGTTCTGTTCTAGCTGCAGGTTTAAATCCCGCACGTTAATCTGGTCGTCAGCACCGCGCTGCCAGATGAGAAGGCTGTCGGCTACGCTGATCTTATCAATATCAAACTTCCACCCGGCATCCAGTTCGCTAGGTGGCTGTGCATAAGAAGAAGGAGCGACGGGCGCATCCGGCACATTAGCCTCGCTGTCCGGGGTCAGGCGGATCACGGCGTTTTTCAGCATCACCTGACGAACCGCCAGTTGGTGCGACAAGAGTGGCCAAAGTTTTACGTCGAGACGCATATTCTCTGCAGTGACTACCGGTGCTTTGGCCCCTGGTGCGGTCAGGGAAGTCTTCCCAGCAATGATGCTTAGCTGTGGCCAGACGTGCCAACGTAAATCACCATCAATGGTAAGTTGATAACCGCTTTTTTGTTCAACCCGGTCCGCCATATACTCACGGAAATCATTTGGGTTAATTAAAAATACCAGCGACGTCATACCGGCAATTATTACCACCAGCAGGATCACCAGCGTTGTCAGTAGTCTTCTCATGCCTTCCTCTTGTCAATTTACCCGCACAACTTAGGGTAAAGACCTGAATCAGTCTTTGTCGATACGGCTTGCCACCGCGCTCTGCTGACCACGGTATTTGGCATCCTGTCGGCTGTTATAAGGACGTGAAGCCGGTCCTGACAACGGTTCAAAACTCAGTGCGCCAATCAGCATGCCAGGGCGCAAAGCCAGCGGTAACTTACCTGAATTATAGAACTCCAGTACGATCCTGCCCTGCCAGCCGGGATCGATACGATGAGCCGTTACGTGGACCATCAATCCGAGACGGGCCAGAGAAGAGCGACCATCCAGCCATCCCACTAAATCATCGGGAATTGAAACCGTCTCGAACGTGACCGCCAGCGCCAGTTCACCAGGGTGCAAAAAGAATGCCTCACCTTCCGGCAGGACTATCTCATCGCTCATCACTTTATCAAGAGCGGCACTGACTTCATCTTTAGGGCCGCTGAGATCGATAAAACCGGCGTTATGGCCGAGAAACACGCGGAATCCATTACCCAGACGAACATCTACCGTCGCGCCGTTAATCCGTTCAATGGGTGGGCGGGGAGATATGGTTAACTTCCCGCTATCCATCCAGGCTTCTATGTCTCGATCGCACAGTCTCATCGTGTGTCTCTCCGTTTGCTAACTGCTGAAAAATAGCCGTCGAAAATAGGGGCCATTTTTAATTGAAGAACTGGCTGATTTTTGCTTTCAGAATATCAATCGCAATGCGATTTTTACCGCCGCGAGGCACAATGATATCTGCATATTGTTTCGAAGGTTCAATAAATTGCAGGAACATCGGCCGTACTGTTTTCTGATATTGCACCATCACCGAATCCATCGAACGACCGCGTTCATTCACATCACGCTTCATGCGGCGCAACAGGCAGATATCCAGCGGCGTATCGACGAAAATGGAGAAATTCATCTCCTGACGCAGGCGGGCATCCGTTAACAACAGGATGCCCTCGAGAATGATCACTTTCTTTGGTTTGAGCGTGACAGTTTCACTAAGACGAGTGTGTTCGATGAAGCTGTAACCCGGCAATTCAATTGATTGTCCTGCTTTCAGGCTTTGTAAATGCTGAAGCAACAAGTTGTGGTCCATGGCGCTGGGATGGTCATAGTTCGTTTTTACCCGCTCCTCCATGGTCATATGACTCTGGTCTTTATAGTAGCAGTCTTCTGGAATCACCCCGATATGCTCATCACCAACCTGATCACGGAGTTCACGATATAAGGTACTGGCAATAAGGCTTTTTCCAGAGGCAGATGCGCCAGCGATACCTACGATGACACACTGATGGAGCTTGTCAGACATAAAATTAAAGACCTGATTTGGAGGTTTGAGGGGCTAAAGCACGCAGACAGTGCTTTGATCGCGCCAATTATAGGTACAACACCTTGCCGATGCCAGCGTTAAGGCAGTTCATTCGCTGGCATCGGACAATAATTAGCAGACTTTTGATGTCAAACTGCGCGGAAGGCGATTTCTGTCGGGATGGCGTCGCCTTTCCAATAGAGTTGTGCCGCCATACGGGCAGCTAAGTGACGATACAATAACGTAAATTCGCTCTGCGGATTGGACACCACCGTCGGCTCACCGCGATCCAAATCTTCCCGCAGTGAAATGTGCAGCGGCATCTGTGCCAGAAGTTCGCAGCGGTATTTCTCCGCCAGTTTTTGCGCGCCGCCGGTGCCGAAAATCGGCTCATGGTGCCCGCACTGGCTGCAAACATGCATGCTCATATTTTCGATAATCCCGAGCACCGGGACTTTCACTTTCTCAAACATCACGATGCCCTTCATAGCATCAAGCAACGCGATATCCTGCGGCGTGGTCACGACCACGGCCCCGGTCACCGGAATGTTCTGCGACAGCGTCAGTTGAATATCACCGGTACCCGGCGGCAGGTCAATCACCAGATAGTCAAGATCCGGCCATAACGTATCCTGCAACATCTGCATCAATGCTTTGCTGGCCATCGGACCGCGCCACACCATGGCGTTTTCATCTGTCACCAGATAACCAATCGAGTTGGTGGCGAGGCCATGCGCCATAATCGGCGCCATATGCTGGCCGTCCGGCGAGGTTGGGCGTTCATCTTCGGTGCCGAGCATATTGGGCACCGACGGACCATAAATGTCAGCGTCCAGAATGCCGACTTTACCGCCTTCGGCCGCCAGCGCCAGCGCCACATTCACCGCCGTCGTCGACTTCCCTACCCCGCCTTTGCCGGAACTGACGGCAATAATATTTCGCACGCCTTTAATGCCCGGCTGATCGTTGGCCCGACGCAGCGTGGCGATATCGTGTTTAAGACGCCACTCAATGGCCTCAGCACCGGTCACCCGCAGGAGTTCAGCATGGGTGCTCGCTTTCAGCGCATCAAAACCGCTTTGCCACGCGAATGGCAGAGTCAAATCAAGATGCAGCACGTTGTCCAGCAGCGCGCAGTGATGCAGCGCTTTCATCGACAACAGATCTTTTTGCAGCGTGAAATGGGTAAAAGTGGCCAGTACGCCGGTCACCAGGGCGCGCAGCCCCTCAGGGGTGTTCTGCTCAGGGGATTGAGATGTCATCCCGGCTCCTTGAAACGTGTGATGAAAAGACAATGATATTTATATGTAGCATATACTCAAAATCATTCGAGTTGCAGCCAGGCAGCAAAGGAATGAACCCGTTGAGCGGACAAAAGTCAGTGATTCGGGTCAGAGGAAGCAGCTCACACCGCCGCCGCTTGAACAATGAGGAGTATACCGTTTGTTTACGTCGCCTACGGCTTTCGGTTAACATCAATGCCCCTGATTTCAACAGCAGAAAGCAAGTTCTTACTATGGCTCAAGTCGCGAAAAAAATTTTGGTAACCTGTGCACTTCCGTACGCCAACGGATCTATCCATCTCGGCCACATGCTTGAGCACATCCAGGCTGACGTCTGGGTCCGTTACCAGCGAATGCGCGGCCACGAAGTGCATTTCATCTGTGCAGATGATGCTCACGGTACGCCGATCATGCTCAAAGCGCAGCAACTCGGTATTGAACCGGAGCAAATGATTGCCGAGATGAGCCAGGAACATCAGAAAGATTTCGCCGGCTTTGGCATCAGCTACGACAATTACCACTCAACGCACAGCGACGAAAACCGCGAGCTGTCCTCGTTGATCTACGGTCGCCTGAAAGAAAACGGTTTCATCAAGAACCGCATTATTTCCCAGCTGTATGACCCGGAAAAAGGCATGTTTTTGCCGGACCGTTTCGTCAAAGGCACCTGTCCGAAGTGTAAATCACCGGACCAGTACGGCGATAACTGCGAAGTCTGCGGCGCGACCTACAGCCCGACGGAACTTATCGAGCCGAAATCGGTGGTGTCTGGCGCAACCCCGGTCATGCGTGATTCCGAGCACTTCTTCTTTGACCTGCCGGAATTCAGCGCCATGTTGCAGGCCTGGACCCGCTCAGGCGCATTGCAGGAGCAGGTGGCGAATAAAATGCAGGAGTGGTTTGAGTCTGGCCTGCAACAGTGGGACATCAGCCGCGACTCGCCGTACTTCGGCTTTGAGATCCCTGATGCACCGGGTAAATATTTCTACGTCTGGCTCGACGCGCCTATCGGCTATATGGGCTCATTCAAAAACCTGTGTGACCGTCGCCCTGATCTCAGCTTCGATGAGTTCTGGAAAAAAGAGTCCACCACCGAGCTGTATCACTTCATCGGTAAAGACATTGTCTATTTCCACAGTCTGTTCTGGCCAGCCATGCTGGAAGGCAGCGGTTTCCGCAAGCCAACCAATTTGTTCGTGCACGGTTATGTCACGGTCAACGGCGCGAAGATGTCTAAATCACGCGGCACCTTTATTAAAGCCAGTACTTACCTAAATCATCTGGATGCCGACTGCCTGCGTTATTACTACGCCGCTAAGCTCTCTTCGCGTATTGATGACATTGACCTGAATCTGGAAGATTTCGTCCAGCGCGTTAACGCCGACATCGTCAATAAAGTGGTTAACCTGGCGTCACGTAATGCCGGTTTCATCGCGAAACGTTTTGACGGCATGCTGGCTGATAAACTGGCAGACGAAGTGCTGTATAAAACCTTCACCGATGCCGCAGTCAGCATTGCTGAAGCCTACGCCAGCCGCGAATCAGGCCGTGCTATCCGTGAAATCATGGCGCTGGCCGATTTAGCCAACCGTTATGTTGATGAACAGGCACCTTGGGTAGTCGCGAAGCAGGAAGGTCGTGATGCGGATCTGCAAGCCATCTGTTCTATGGGCATCAATCTGTTCCGCGTGCTGATGACTTACCTGAAACCCGTATTGCCATCGCTGACCGAACGCACCGAAGCCTTCCTTAATACGGAACTGACGTGGGATTCAATTGCTCAACCGTTGCTCGCCCATAAAGTGAATACGTTTAAAGCGCTGTTCAGCCGAATTGAGCTTGATAAGGTGGCCGCGATGGTTGATGCATCAAAAGAAGATATCGCTGCCGCTAACGCGAAAGTGGTCACCGGCCCGCTGGCCGAAGACCCGATTCAAGAAACCATCACGTTCGATGACTTCGCAAAAGTGGACATGCGCATTGCGTTGATCCAGAGCGCGGATTTCGTGGAAGGTTCTGATAAGTTGCTGCGTTTGCAGTTGGATCTTGGCGGCGAAACCCGTCAGATATTCTCTGGCATCCGCTCTGCTTACCCGGATCCGAAACTGTTGGAAGGCCGTCTGACCATCATGGTCGCCAACCTTGCCCCGCGAAAAATGCGCTTTGGTCTCTCCGAAGGCATGGTCATGGCCGCAGGGCCTGGCGGAAAAGAGATCTTCCTACTCAGCCCCGATTCCGGCGCACAGCCGGGTATGCAGGTTAAGTAAAAGACGCTGAATCACGATCAAAGCCCGATGAAACCATCGGGCTTAATAAGATGGTCACCCCCACCCTGTGAGCGGTACGCTGACAGGGTGTTTTTCTTTCTGAAGGGGATCATCATGCAAAACGTTACGCTCATCGGTATTGACCTC